>Ga0153918_1000245_pt1 | contig 31231 bp, 28 predicted proteins | sample TSFL002MetaG_FD_104687 | JGI IMG/M metagenome (GOLD analysis project Ga0153918, IMG submission 104687) | Attine ant fungus gardens microbial communities from Florida, USA - TSFL002 MetaG | ecosystem: Host-associated > Fungi > Mycelium > Unclassified | place: USA: Florida, Paynes Creek Historic... | reverse complement strand
TCTTTCTTTCACTTCCAAGAACTTTTTAAAATTCTTTTTTTTCCTCTTTTCAAGCTCAAAATCTTTCGATTCCCTCACCCTACTTCTACTCTCCAGATCTCCAATCATCACTGATCTTCAACCCCTTCCAACTCCTTTACTCTTCCTTCAAATAACAACCGCTTTCTCTCGTTTGCGGGTTGCAAAGGTAGGATTTTTATCCCCACCTGCAAATCGTTCCAGACTTTTTATTCTAGTTAACACATAAATCACTATGTATCAGCAGAAATAATTTATGCTATAAAAAAAATAGAGCTTTCTGAATGCTTAATCTGATCTTATACTTACGTTCTCCTATCTAAAAATCGCCTATATGAGCGTTTAGATAATAACGCCCATCGCTTTGGGAAGATTGAACAACATGTTATCTTTATCTATCACCTATATTATATATATACCATGGAAACTTTGGGCAGCAACTATCTGGACAGTGCAATTAAATTGTTTCGTTATTATAAGGAATTGGCCGACCGGGCCGTGGCCGGGCTTAGCGACGAGCAATTAAACTGGCTGTATAACGAACAATCAAACAGTATTGCTACCATTATGAAGCATATTGCGGGTAACTCTATATCGCGGTGGACCGACTTTCTGAATAGCGATGGCGAAAAAGCCGACAGAGACCGGGACGCGGAGTTTGAACATACGCTAATGGATAAGGCCGAGCTGCTGACATTTTGGAGGAAGGGCTGGCAATGTTTGTTTGACGCCGTCTCATCGCTAACCGACGCCGACCTGCTACGTATTATATATATACGCAACGAGGCCCACACCGTAACCGAAGCCATTAACCGACAATTGGCACACCTGCCTTATCATGCAGGGCAGATTGTTTTTGTGGCCAAGATGCTAACAGGCGAGGAATGGCAATCTTTAACTATCCCAAAGGGAGGCTCGAAGGAGTTTAACAGAACCAGGCTTTAACCAATTTATAGAATTTAGAGGGTACCATAGCATATATATAATATATGGACATATATCTATTCATAAATATCCTGAAAATTCTGGAAAATTGTTAAACTCTAATCCATCCCTGCCTAAACCCGATAGTAGCGTGAAGCCTGCAATGGACTTATGCGGGAAGCTTGCAGCGGATAGCGGAGCTACGGGGACTAAAGCGGCATATCCCTTCGTTTTCAAAATATCGTCCTATCAATCCCAACTAAAAATCACCTCTCATCCGCCGTTAGTTAAAAGATGTTAAATAAGCATGGGCTTTATTTTGCGTTGAGGTGTGAAGCTTATATTTACCGCGAAATAAATAATTGACTGATTTACATTATTAACCTATCTTTGCAGGATGTTTAAAAAACAACTATTGTTTGTGTTGAGCGGAGCACTTGTGTTATCTGTTATACTGGCCGGCTGTAAAAGCAGCTTTGAAAAACTAAAAGCCAGTAATGATAACAACAAGAAATACCAGGAAGCAATTAAGTACTACAATAAAAGAGACTACAGTAAAGCGCTGGAGCTTTTTGATGACCTGGCGCAACGCTATCGCGGACAGACTGCTGCCGAGGACTTATTTTATTACTACGCTTATACCAACTACAAACTAAAGGATTATACCAGCGCACGCTATCAGTTTAAAAACTTTGCTGATACTTATGGTGGTAGTCCACGTGCTGAGGAGTGTCGTTTTATGGCAGCTTACTGTTTTTACCTGGATTCGCCAGTTTACTCGCTGGATCAGGATAACACTACCAAAGCTATTGATGCGCTGCAGTTGTTTATTAACCTTTACCCAAAGAGCGACCGTGTGGCCGAGGCCAGCAAGCTGATCCAAAACCTGCGTGATAAGCTGGAGACCAAAGCGTTTGAAAATGCGAAGCTGTACCTGACCATTGGTGATTATCAATCGGCAGTTATTGCCTTTGGTAATGCGTTACGCGATTTCCCCGATACCAAGTATGCTGAAGAGATGGACTTTTTGACCATTAAAGCACAATATTTATATGCTAAGAATAGCCAGGAGATTCATCAGCAGGAGCGCTATGAGCAAGCCATTACCTTTGCCGATCAGTTTACAGATAAATACACCGGCAGCAAATTGTTAAAAGACGCTGCTACTTTAAAAAAAGATAGTCAGGATGGCATTGCCGATGCCAAGCACGTATTAGCTCAGGCGCTTACCGATGCGAAACTGGCCCGCAAATTGGCCCGTAAAGACAGTGTGAGCAAGGCTACGCCACCGTCTGAAAAAGGCAACGAGAATCAGAAGATGCCATAATTGTTTAATCAGAGAGATCAATATAATTTAGATAAAGATATGTCGAATACTGCCAATAAATCTGCTGTTGCAAGCAGCACTGTAACCCGCGATTTACGCGAGCTGGACGCCAAAACAGATAACATCTATGAATCTATTGTGATTATAGGTAAAAGGGCTAACCAGATATCAAATAACATTAAAGAAGAGCTGCACCAGAAACTGTCTGAGTTTGCATCATCAAACGATAACTTGGAAGAGGTTTTTGAAAACCGCGAGCAGATTGAAATTTCTAAGCACTACGAGCGTTTGCCAAAACCTACGCTGGTGGCCATTCAGGAGTTTCTGGAAGAGAAGGTTTACTACCGTAACCCAACTAAAGAAAAAGATCAGCAATAATAAAGCTGTATCCTTTAACAGATATAAAGCCGCATGGTATGACCGATGCGGCTTTTTTTTTGCTCCTCTATAAGGATGTAGCTAACACGCATGCCTTACAACAATTAGGTATATGAAACCCCTCCTATTAATCATCTGTTCTCGAACCAAAGGCTTAACTTGCGGTTAATTATTAAGCAACTGAAGTAAAAAGCTTTCTGGCAGAGGCCCATAGCATTAGAGTTATTACACTGCCGTAACATCTGCCCACAACTTTTTACATAATTTGGGTTGTATTAATTTCCAAATATGATGACAGATAACAACGATGCCACCAACATCCGGGCGGCCACTTTTGGCAACGGTTGCTTTTGGTGTACCGAGGCTATTTTTCAAACCGTAAAGGGTGTGCACTCGGTAACATCCGGTTACACGGGCGGCAAAACGCTTAATCCTACTTATATGGAGGTGTGTAATGGCGATACCGGCCATGCCGAAGCCATTGAGATTAAGTATGACGAGAGCCAGATTAGTTATGATGAATTGCTGCTTATCTTTTTTAAAACCCACAACCCAACCACACTTAACCGCCAGGGTAATGATGTAGGTACGCAATACCGCTCGGTTATATTTTATCATAATGATGAGCAAAAAACCAAAGCCGAAACTATTATTAAACGTCTAACCGATGAGCAAATGTTTGAAAAAAACATTGTAACCCAAATTGCACCGGTAGTCACGTTTTACAAAGCCGAAGATCACCATCAAAATTATTTTATGGATAACGCTATGAAACCTTACTGTATGGTGGTTATACAGCCTAAGCTCAATAAATTTGCTAAAGAGTTTGCAGAAAAAATCAAACCAGAACTATTGCAATAATCAACTTTTTATATCTATTTTTAGATGTGCAAACTTTGAATATTAACTTGCCAGATAGTGTGAACATATCTAACCAGGATGTGCTGAACGCTATTGCTACCCGGTTATATGACACCGGCAGGCTCAGTTTGCAGCAGGCCGCCCACCTGGCCGGCCTTTCTGAAGCTGATTTTATTGAAGACCTGATGGGGCAGAGCCTTGATGAGCTTTCTGTAAAACTATATCGTTATTAACCCCTAAGTGGGTAAGCTACTTTTTCTATGAAAAAAACATTTGTTTTGTGCCTGGCAATGCTTGGTTTCTCTTTAAAACTATGGGCGCAGCCCCCGGCTGGCCAGCTATCAACCACTAACGGTGGTAAAGTTTGGGCATCATTATGGCAACAACGCTCTGCCGAGTATAAGGCTTTGTGCTTTCAGGCCTATAACCTTGCCCGCCTGCGTTTGGATGAAGCCGTGCGCAATCATAAAAAAGGCGGCAAGCCGCTGGCTGTGGTAACAGATATTGATGAAACGCTGCTGGACAACAGTCCCGAGGATGCAGCCCGGGCCATCAACAATCAGGAGTATAATACCAAAGCCTGGAAAGAGTGGACCGCTAAAGGCATTGCAGATACCGTACCCGGCGCACCTGCCTTTTTTAAATATGCGGCCAGCAAAGGTGTAGTGGTATTTTACATTACCAACCGTGATGAGGACGAGCGCGAAGGGACCATGAAAAACCTGAAAACTTACCGTCTCCCCTACACAGACGATGTCCATCTGATTTTAAAACAGGGCACCTTATCAAGCAAAGAAAGCCGCCGGCAGGATGTGCTCAGAAAATACAACATCGTTCTGCTTTGCGGTGATAACCTGCCTGACTTTACGGCTTTGTATGACAATCACCCCACTGAGCAAAAACGTGAAGAGGTAACCCGGCAGCTCATGAAACAGTTTGGCAGCAAATACATCGTTCTGCCCAACCCTACTTATGGCGATTTTGAAGGTGCGCTGTTCAATTTCAATTACAAGTTAACCCCGGCTCAGAAAGATTCAATAATTAAATCTGTGCTGAAGGTGGACTAAGGCTGTAAGTAATTTACAGTGGCGGTAAAGAACAATCCCCACAAACAACATATAATAACGACAGACGCACAGGAATGCTAATGCCTGATGACGAATGACCAATTAACAAAAAAATAAACTCCAAAAAGCTTAAACTGTTAAGAAAAGGGTATCTTTAAATTATTCCTATTACAACCTTTTTATTGGCATGACAGTTATTGAAAACGACTTTCTGAAAGCCACCATTGATCCACGTGGTGCGCAACTATCTTCTTTAATTAATAAGGCAACAGGCACTGAACTGATGTGGCAGGCTGACGAGAAATTCTGGCCATGGCACGCGCCTAACCTGTTCCCGGTAATCGGCTCGTTGATCAACAACCAGATCATTGTAAACGGTAAGCCTTATACCATTGAAACACGCCACGGCTTTGTGCGCGTATCTGACATGCTGCCGATAGAAACCACCAGCAGCCAGGCCAAATTTTCATTGCCCTATAACTCACACACTATGGAAATGTATCCATTTAAGTTTGAGTATCAGGTAATTTATGATTTGATAGACAATGCCTTACGTGTTACCTACAAAGTGATCAATCTTGATGCTGGCTCTATTTATTTCTCGGTTGGCGGTCACCCGGCATTTAATGTACCTTTCCACGCCGGAGAAAAATATGAGGATTATTACCTGGATTTTGAAGTGGAAGAACCGCTGGTAGAACATCTGCTCAATACCGAAGGTTTCTTTAATGGCGAAACCCAACCGGTAAAACTGGATGGCAAAAAGCTATTCCTTACCCGCAACCTATTTGATCATGATGCGCTGATTTTCAAAAATCTTAAATCGCGGCAGGTAACCATCCGTAGCACGCAGCATAGTGAGCACATTACAGTAGATTTTCCTCATTTCAACTACCTGGGTGTTTGGGCCAAAACCGGTGCCGATTTTGTTTGCATCGAACCATGGCTGGGTTGTGCAGACTCTGCAGGCGAGCCAAAAGAACTGAAACACAAAGAGGCCATCCAGAAGCTAGACCACGGTCACGTTTTTGAGACAGCATTTTTTGTAAGCATATAAGTACCTAAAAAACGGAGCCTGGCCAATAACCAGGCTCCGTTTTCATATTAAACCGTAACCATCACACATCCCTATAACCTTACATGAAAAAGCATCTCCTGCTTGCATTTTTGCTGTACTTAGTGCTACCGGCAACAGCGCAGAAAATAACTTATCAAAAATCGCTCAGCGCAGCAATGGCTGCCATTAATGAAAGCCATCCGTTTGTTTTTATAACCATCAACGCTGGCGGCAACCCGCATTATAAATTAAAAAATGCGCTGGAAACACCCGAAGTAATTAAAAAGATCAACGATAATTGTATCAGCTATTTGGCTAAATCTTATGACTCGCTGCCTGCACCCATCAGACATTTTCACTCTGATATATACCCCGTTTATCTGCTGGTTGACGCACATGGTAACCTGGCCAATGCATCATTAGGTATTTCAGATCTGTCTGAGCGTTATTTAACCTTTGTAGATAAGGCCAAAGACCGACTGGCATCGGGCCAAAATGTGAGCGCTTATCTGGATCGATTTAATAAAGGCGATCGCAATCCGCAGTTTTTGCGCAGCTTCATCGCATTGAAACAAAGCATGTGGGATTTTGACAATGCCGACTTGTTAAATGCTTACGCCGATCAACTGGCCGTAAAAGCATTTGACAATTATGCAACCGTAATGTTTATGCTGCGTGCCGGTCCGGTAGTGAATAGTAAAGCCTATACGCTTACTATGAGTAACCGTAAATTGATAGACAGCATTTATAAAAATGGCAATCGAACAGAAATGTCCTCTATCAACGCACGTATGATGACCAACTCGCAACATGCAGCAATTGACAAACATGATGTTGCTCTGGCACAGGCTACCAGCAACATGCATTACCAGGTTAACAGAAATAATTTCAGATATAGCACAGCGGCCAGCCGTGACATGCAGCAAAGCATGTTAGATTATTACGCCGCTGTAAAAGATACCGCATCATACTTTAATCAGGCCGACAACTTTTACGACATCTATTACATGCACATTGGTGCCGACTCGATAAAAAAAATAAATGAAGCACGAAAGCTGGCAATGCAAAAGTTTAGAGAACTAAGATCTACTCCACCTGCTGGGCAAGCCGGACCGCCGCATTATGAGGTTACTGGTTACTTCAAAAACTTCAATCCAGATTATGCGCTTAACGAAGCTGCCTGGCAATATTACTTAAGCGGCACCACTAACCCACAACATTTAATGCACGCAATTTTGTGGAGCAAGCATACCATTGCTATCAGCCCTAAGTCAGAATATTATGATACGCTGGCTCACCTGCTTTACCGGATGGAGTTTTATGCCGAGGCTGTTGAACAACAAACTAAGGCTGTGGAAGTATCTAAAAAAGACAAGGCAAATAAATCCCGAACAGAAAGTTTAAAAAAGGCTTTGAATAAAATAAAAAGTCGTACCTTATAGGTATAAACCAACACCCAAGATTAACTTTTTTATTGCAGCAAACATTATATGGCGTAGGCGCATTGTATTAGAAACAATCACACTTTAATTTCCGGAAGGTATGAAGAGAAAGATTTATCTGTTAGTAAGTATCCTGATGCTCAGCCTGGCGGCCTTTAATGCTAAAGCCGGCTCACTTGAACCCAAAACCCTCGACAAGGAAACTATTGCTAACATGACTGAGGAGCAGAAGCAGGCACGTATTCAGGAAATTAAAGGGCGGGTTGAAGAAATTCGCGCGATGGACAAATCTAAAATGAACAAAACAGAACGCAAAGAATTGCGTGCTGAACTGAAAGGGATGAGAAAAGAGGCGCAGGCCTTAGGGGCCGGTGGCATTTACCTGTCGCTTGGTGCAGTCATCGTTATTATTGTGGTGCTGATTCTGATTCTTTAAAGCTGAAATAACATTAAGTTTTTTATACTTGAAGGCGCGCTTTAAACAGCTCGCCTTCTTTTTTTCATCACATTGCTAATACCCCATAAATACGATGAATGACTCAACCAAACGCTTTACCGACCGCGTAAACAATTATGCCAAATACCGACCAGGCTACCCCAAAAGTGTATTAAAGCTTTTGCATGATAAATGCAGCCTAACTGTTAATACTAAGATAGCCGACGTAGGCTCGGGCACGGGCATTTTTTCGCGGATGTTGCTGGATGACGGTTACACTGTTTACGCCATTGAACCTAACGACGCCATGCGCCGTTTTGCAGTCCAGGAATTGAGTGCCAATAAAAGCTTCCACTCAATTAATGGAACAGCCGAAGCCACAGGCCTGGAAAATAACAGCGTTGATCTGATTACCTGCGCACAGGCTTTCCACTGGTTTAATCCGCTACCTACCAAAGATGAATTTAAGCGGATACTGAAATCCGGCGGACAAGTAGCCCTGATCTGGAATAACCGTGATGTAGAAGGCGATGAGTTTTCTATAGCTTACGAGTTACTGCTACAGCAGGAAGGCACCGACTATAAACGTGTAAATCATCAGAATTTGAAAGAGGAAGATTTTGCAGCCTTTTTTAAGGATGGCAAATATAGCCTTACACGTTTCCCTAATCACCAGGATTTTGATGCAGATGGATTAATTGGCCGGGCATCGTCATCATCATACGTCCCGACGGCCGACACCGAGCAGGGGCAACAATTTTTCCGCGATTTGAAAACCATTTTTGCCGCTCACCAGGTAAATGGCAAAGTGCGCGTGAAATATCAAACCGAGGTTTACCTGGGCGAGGTGTAAGTTCACTTACAATGTAATAAGAACCAATTGCGTCATTACGAGGAAAGAAGCAATCTTTATACATGCAGATCAGGCTTGCATATCTAACTATCTACCCAAAGATCATTAATGTTTTCATTTTCTTCTTAAGGCATTAATGAGCTCACTTGGGTCGTTCCTCGTAATGACGTTTCTATCAAAATAATCCTAACTGTCCGTTATCATTAGCGTCATCAGACTTAGGCTTATCATTCAGGTCTATATCATCCGGATTAGTAATCTCAAAATCAACCTTTTTCGGATTTGACTCTGCCGATACCTGCGGCTCTGCATCTGGCTGTGTATCTTCGCCGGTTTTATCTTCAGGAGTAATAGTAATCTTGGTATCATCTACACTATTCGGTTCCGGATCGGGCACATCGCTCTCATCATCATGCTCGCTGATGAGTGTTACTTTCTCAACAGTGTGGGCCGAAAGGCGGTTACCCATCGCTTTCATGCCTTTCACATCAATCAGATCGGCCAAATTCAACTCAACAGTTTCTGCCGCCTGAGCTTTACCTTTCAACTGCTCTACCGACACCACTACTTGCGTAGCGCCCGAGATCAGTACCATTTTTGAGCCGCCCTCGTCGCTAATAAAGCTGGTTTGTTTGCCAATGGCCGTATTTTCAAACGTGAAGCGTTTAACCAGGTAGTTTTTAGACTTACCATCGTAATGCACTACGCTGTAAATTTTCTCGGGGTTATATTTTTCAATCGATACCATTTTATCATCAAAATGGTTATTCAGGTCAAAGCTGGCCAATTCATAGCTACCATTAGCAAAAACGGTTAGCACTTTGTCTTCACCGTCAAACTCGCCCAGATATTTTCCGCGACCATCTGCATTAAGACGTTTCAGCACATCATCAAACCAAATTTTACGGCCTGCCAGGGTAGATACGCCTTTGCTTTTCAGCACAATCTTTTTAACCGGATACTTAGTCAGAATATTACCCATAGAACCCCGACCTTTAATGGCCAGCTCTGCAAAATCTTCATCAAACTGCAGTTTTTTTAGCTTAGAGTGTGGCTTGAGCTGAATGTTTACTACCTCTGCCTCGCCATTCGGGTTGGCACTGAAATAAAGCATGCGGCTTCCTTTGGTGCCCTTGGTCAGGTCATACTCCTTATCGCGTGTTACCCCTACAACGCTGAAACGTTTTACATAAGTAATACCACTCTCACCGTCTTTATAGATCATGTTGTAAACCGTACGCTCGTCGTTCTTTTTAAACACAGCCGCGTGCACAATATCTTTACCCACAAACACCTTCTCTTGCACCTTGGTCACTGTAAACTTGCCATCTCCACGGAACACGATGATCTCATCAATATCAGAACAATCGCACACAAACTCATCTTTTTTCAGGCCGGTACCAATAAAGCCATCTTCGCGGTTTACGTAAAGTTTCACGTTTGCCAACGCTACCTGAGTAGCCTCAACCTTGTCAAACACACGCAATTCGGTTTTACGCTCACGGTCTTTACCAAATTTGGTTTTCAGGCGCTCAAACCAGTCTATAGCATATTGAGTAAGGTGTTTTAAGTTATGCTTAATCTCTTTAATCTCTTCTTCCAGCGTCTTCATCTGCTCATCCGCCTTTTTAACGTCAAAGCGGGTGATGCTGCTCATTGGTTTATCAATCAGCCTTTTATAATCCTCAGAGAGTATAGGTCGATAAAACTGAGACAGGAAAGGCGCGAACAATTTGTTCAGCACATCAACTACTATCTCAAAGTTACCCGAGTTCTCATACTCCGGATTTTTGTACATCCCTTCCTGTATAAAGATTTTCAATAATGAGCTGAAAAAGATCTTTTCTTTCAACTCATTCAGTCTGATCTCCAGCTCTTGCTTTAACAGATCCTTGGTATTCAGCGTGCATTCTTCCAGAATGTCGTTCACACTCATAAAGTGCGGCTTGTCATCACGGATCACACAGGTATTGGGTGATATGGAAACCTCGCAATCAGTAAAGGCATAAAGTGCATCAATAGTTACATCGGGCGATATACCGGGCGCCAGATGCACAATGATCTCTACCGTTTTGGCAGTATTATCCTCAATCTTCTTGATCTTGATCTTACCCTTATCATTAGCGCTGATTACGCTATCAATCAGTCCACCGGTAGTGGTACTAAAAGGAATTTCGGTAATGGCGAGCGTTTTTTTATCCCGCTCCATAATGCGGGCACGTACACGCACGCGACCACCGCGCTGTCCTTCGTTATAAGCAGAGCAATCGGCCATCCCCCCTGTCGGGAAATCGGGCATCAGGTTGGCGCGATTACCTTTCAGTATTTCGATAGATGCATCCAGCAACTCTACAAAGTTGTGCGGCAAGATCTTGGTAGCCAAACCTACGGCAATACCCTCTGCTCCCTGCGCCAACAGTAGCGGAAACTTAACCGGCAAGGTGATAGGCTCTTTATTACGACCATCATAACTGGCCTGCCAATTAGTGGTATCTGGATTAAAAACTACTTCGTTAGCAAACTTAGATAAGCGCCCCTCAATATAACGCGGCGCAGCGGCCGAATCGCCGGTGAGGATATTACCCCAGTTACCCTGGGTATCAATCAGCAAATTTTTCTGCCCGATCTGCACCATAGCATCGCCAATAGAAGCATCACCGTGCGGGTGATACTTCATGGTGTTACCTATAACGTTTGCTGCCTTATTGAAACGCCCGTCGTCCATCTCCTTCAGCGAGTGCAGGATGCGACGCTGTACAGGTTTCAAACCATCATTAATGTGTGGTACAGCGCGGTCAAGAATTACATACGAGGCGTAATCCAGAAACCAGTTTTCGTACAGGCCATCAAGAGAGGTAATGTTATGGAGCTTGTTATCTTCGGAACTGTTTAATTCTTCAGGGCTTAGATCTTCACTCATGCGTAGCTAAAAAATAGATGGGTAAATATAGCTATAGGCAAGGTTTTAAAATGATGAAGTTTTGCACATCTGCACTCAAAAGTTGAAAATTCTTAAGCAAGACAAGAGGATAAATTGAACTGATATTGTTGACCAACAAACTTTTAGTTATTATAAAAGTTATCTTCTTCATGAAAAAGCTTTTACTGCCGGCCGTCACGCTATTGTTCTTTACGGCCTGCACCCACGGACCGAAGAAACGCTTGCATGGCACTTACTCCAATTTCCCTTATCAAAAAGACAGTACTTTCGATTGGCAGATCAATGCAGAACCAAAAAATGAAATGCTGGTACTTGGTGCCTTGAAGGCCGAAGAAAAAGGAGACACCGCCGCCATAAGAAAATACTTTGCCGAAGACCCGGTATTTGATACAGACAGTATGCGTGCCAACATCAGCATAGCGCAATTGCAAAAATTGATGGTACATGCCAGAATGGGCAAAACCATAAAAACAAAGGTTGAGGATTGGCGGTCAGTTAGTAACTCGGACCATAGCCAGGAATGGGTTACCGTTTGGTATACACAATATACTACCAACAATTCTGGCAAAACCGATTCTCTTCAATATGCCGATGAGCATAAAATTGAAAATGGCAAAATTGTACAAGTAAGAAGCTACATCAGGCATTTTCCTGTCTCGAAATGATCGGTACGTGAAGAAATCCACAATAGGATATTAGAGGCCAAAATTCAATTTCCTTTCTTGCCAGATAGCAGTAAAATAATACCGCCTACCACTAATATGCCACCCGCATAAGGCGGCCAGTTTACGGTGTGTTCTCTATCGGCTGATACCTGTATAGGTCCTGCATCTATTACCTTTTCTTTTTTGGTGTAGGTAAAACCTGTCCAAATGAGCATAATCAAACCAATGCCCAACAAAATTACCCCTATACTTTTATTCATCGCTAAATTTTAAAGATATAAGCTACTTTCAGGATATTTTGTTTCAGCTCGCCACCAATTCACCACGGTACAATATTATTTTTAAGCTTTACGATGTCAAAACAATGGCTTGCATGCCTATATCATGTTAAGTTTTTATCAATTTTTTTCATCTCCCCCAACCTTTTGTGTCGTTTTTGCGTATTAAGGGCTAATAAAAGAATCCTACCTTCTCACAAGCTGCTCATCGGGCTGGCAACTTTAACATGTATTTTTATCATTGCCCGCCTTTACCGATGAGAACGCACTCATTAATTTACTACCTATTCAAATAGGTGACAGACATAGGAACGCAGACAATAGGCCTGATTACAGGTTTATGAGCTATTGCTTTAACAAAAAGGTTGCTGATTTGAAATGACCATTTACAAAAGGGTTGGGATTTTTATTGTGTTGTTGTTAGGTGCCATAGCACCCGTTTTTGGCCAGGATTGCACGCTTAAGGTAAGCATTGATGCCTCCAACGGCGGCATTATTTGTTCTGGCAATGCCGTTGTGCTAACCGCCACAGCAGCTGATGGCACCGGACCTTACAGCTATGTATGGAGCACTGGCGATACTACCAATATTGCGTCGGTTAATAAAGGAGGAACATACACTGTTACCGTAACAGACAAAACGCTGGGATGCCAGCCTGTTGTAAAAAGCATAAACGTTACAGAAACCCCCGCGCCACCCGCGCCTACTGCAACAGGTGCTATTGTTTGCCGGGGGACACCTGCAACGCTTACAGCTACCGCCCCGGGAGGAACCTATAATTGGTACACAGTGCCAGTGGGCGGCACGCCTGTTTTTTCAGGCAATGTTTTCCAAACTCCGCCCATTCAGGATCAGACCTTTTATTATGTAGAAACTATTGTGGGTACCTGCGTCAGCAGCCGTACACTGGTAATTGTAAGTCTGAGCAGTAATCCAACTACCCAGGGCAGTATTGCGTGCGCCGGCACTACCGGCACCGTAAGCGCCACAGGCGGCGATAGCTATGCCTGGTATGATACACCCGATGCTACAGGTACTCCAGTAAGTATAACGTCAACCTTTGTATCGCCGCCGTTAACCAGTACTACCACCTATTATGTGGTTGCCACCACTAATGGCTGTTCAAGCGCGCCAACACCGGCAACAATCAATGTTACGCCGTACCCAACGGCGCCTACTGCGGCTAGTTTGGCTATATGTACAGGATCAACCGCAAACTTACATGCCTTAGGCAATGGCTTGCTAGACTGGTTTGATGTGCCATCAGGCGGCACATCCCTCATTAGCAGCCCTGATTATACCACTCCTGCCCTTTCTGAAACAAAAAAATATTGGGTACAAAGTACCGTAAATGGTTGCTCCAGTTTACGTACTGAAGTAACCGTTACTGTTAATCCTATCCCAGATGCGCCGGTAACGCAAGCTGCTACCGTATGTTCAGGTACCGGTACTACGCTTACGGCTAGCTCGGCATCCAGTACTACATTTAATTGGTATACCGATGCCGCCGGCACACAACTATTAGCAACTGGAAATACTTACAATACACCGGCACTTACCAGCCCGACTACTTATTATGTACAAACGTTAAATGGCAGTTGCGTAAGTACGTTAACGCCATTACAGGTTAGTGTTACCCCTGTACCACCGGCGCCCACAGTATCTAAGCCTGTCCCCGTTTGCTCAAATACGTCGGCAGTACTTACAGCTACAGATCCCGGTGGAAATTATGAGTGGTTTGATGTACCAACAGGCGGCAACGCATTATTCAGCGGTGTTAACTTTACTACACCTGTGCTAACCGCAAATACTACTTTTTACGTACAAACTACGGTAAACGGCTGCGTTAGCCCACGCAACGCTGTACCAATTACTGTATTAACCTCAGTCACACCACCAACAACTAACAACGTAAGTATTTGTCCGGGTACTACGGCAACACTTACTGCATCAGGCACCAGCAATTATCAGTGGTATGATGCTCCAACCGGCGGCACACTTTTATCTACAAACGCATCTTGGACTACACCTGCTTTAACAAATACAACTACTTATTATGTACAAACAACTACTGGCAGTTGCTCCAGCGTGCGTAATCCGGCCACGGTTACGGTTAACGCTTCACCAGCGGCTCCGGTGGTATCGGCTGTTACCGCTGTTTGCCCGGGCAGCAAGGCTACTATTACCGCATCAGTAGCAGACGGTGGTATAGTTACCTGGTATGATGCCCCCAATGGCGGCGGCCAACTAGCTGTAGGCAATGTTTTTACCACATCTGCATTATATCAATCAACAACGTATTACGCACAAAATCGCGTAGGCGAGTGTTTAAGCTCGCGCGTTGCGGTAAATGTACCGGTTGTTCAAATTGATTATCCGCAGTTTGAGTATCCATCTTCTACTTATTGTAAAACAGGCAGCAACCCCAAGCCCTCCATCAGCGACCCAACCGGCGGCACATTTAAGGCCTCTCCTACAGGTTTAAAATTTATTGATGCCACTACCGGCGAGATTGACATTGCCAACAGTTTACCAAAAAGTTATACCATTACTTTTATAGGCAATGAGTCATGCCATGCGCAAACACAATCTCCGTTAAGCATTGTTATAACGCCCAATGCGGCCTTTAGCTATGCAGGACCTTTTTGCCAATACGGAGCCAACCCCAAACCCAATTTCCCGACCGGCGCTACAGAGGGGAGTTTTTCGGCCACGCCTGCAGGCCTGGTATTTATTGACCCGGCTACCGGCGTGATTGATCTGCAACGATCACAACCGGGCACCTATACCGTTACCAATACCATTGCAGCTAATGGCACCTGTCCGCAAGCATCCAAAACAACATCAGTAACTATAGGCGCAGGTGTATTGGTAAACGCGGGGCCCGACCAATTGGTAAACGCAGGAGTTCCGGTACACCTATCCGGATCAGTTATTGGCGGGGTCACTACTGGCAGCTGGACCGGCGGCAACGGAACTTTTTCTCCAGACAGAAACACAGCTAACGCAACTTACATTCCGGCTTCTAATGAAAATTCTGTTACACTTACGCTCACTTCAGATCAACCATCTGGTAATTGTGGTGCAAAAAGCGATGATGTTATTATCACCATTATACCTAAACCGTCGGCACCTACGGTTCAAAACCCTACGGTATGTAGCGGCAGCTCAACCACTTTAATGGCCACAGCCCCGGGAGGAATCTATAAATGGTATGATGCGCCCACCGGCGGCACGCTTTTGGGCACGGGGCCTCAATTTATCACGCCTGCAATTACAGCAAACGTAACTTATTATGTATCAACCACTGTATCTGGGAATATTAGTGATCGCACGCCGGTTATGGTCAGTGTCAGTCCGTTGCCGGCGGCACCTGTGGCACAACCGGGCCAGACATGCATCAACACAACAGCTCAATTAACGGCTAGTGGTTCAACCGGAAATTATGAATGGTACGATGTAGCTACCGGCGGCGCACCTCTGTTTAGTGGCAAAACATTTACAACACCGGTTATTACCGCCAATACCTCATTCTATGTACAGGCCCTTAATGCCGACGGCTGCCCCGGGCCAAGAACCCCGGTAGATGTTAACGTAATACCCGCGCCAGTTATAACCAGCGCTGCCACCGGCACGGTGTGCAGCGGTATAGCTCAAAACTATAACATAACATCAGACACGCCGGGAGCTACCTATAGTTGGGAAAGACCAGTTGTGTCAGGCATTAGTAACGTGGCCGTTGCCAGGCACGCAGAAAACAGTATTAATGAAACGCTAATTAACACCGGCACCACCCCTGTTAATGTTACTTATACCATATATGCAGAAGCCGGTAGCTGTAGCACAACCTTTGCTTATGTGATAACAGTGAATCCGTTGGGGAGTCCAACCAGCCCGCAAACAGTGGCTATCTGTAACGGTAATGCCTTAAATTACACTGTCAGCTTCAGTAATAGTGAAACTAAATTTAACTGGAGCCGAGCCGAAGTGCCCGGCATTAGTAATGCGGCAGTAACAGCGCAAGAGGCAACCAATATTCAGGAAATTTTGCATAATGATACTAATGCGCCAATAGATGTGCCTTATGTGTTTACTTACACTGAAGGCGGTTGTACCAATCAATTTACTATGGTTGCAACGGTAAACCCTACTGTTTATATTACAAGTGTAAAGGATACCTCCGCCTGTAGTACAGACCCTTTTATTTACAGAATACAATCTAACGTACCATCGGCTACTTTTATTTGGAGGCGGCAAAATAATGCAGCAGAAATAACTAATCCGCCCGTAAGTAATCAGACCACACCGATCATCAATGAAACGTTGGTTAATAATAGTCCACTCTCCAGGTCAGTCACTTATTATATTACCCCTGTAGCTTATGGCTGTCAGGGCAGCGAGTTTCCTGTTACTGTAACGGTAAACCCTAAACCGGCAACACCTGACGTACACGGAACTACTCAGGTTTGCGTAGGGCAAAACATCAACCTTAACACCACAGCTTCTGGTGCATTAATGGCCTACTTTTGGGAAGGACCTAACGGATTTACCAGCAATGTGCAAAATCCGGTCATTAATAACGCCACACCCGCCATGTCTGGCACTTATAAATTGTATGTTGTAGAAAACAATAATAATTGTACAAGTTTGGCAGGTACAGCCGATGTAAAGGTACTACCTCCACAATTGCCAAATGCGGGGCCAGACCAAGTTGTGTGTCCTTTGCCAAATCCTGTTAATCTTACGGGCAGTGTTACGGGCGATAATACCGTAGTTATCTGGACGACCTCAGGCAATGGCACCTTCACATCAAACAGCAGTTTGCATACACAATATATTCCAACGCCAGATGATATAGCCAACGGCTCAGTTAAACTCACAATGTCATCAACGGGTGTGTGTGAAGTGGTTAAGGATGATGTAATTATAACTTTCGCTCCAACGCCAGCCGTAGACGCGGGGCCTGATCAGGATGTGTGTTCTAAAAACGTGGTAAATGCACTGGCAGGCAAATCTATTAAAGGTGGAGCTGTAAACTGGACTGTCAGCAAAGGCAGTGGCTCTTTTGTACAATCTGGCAACATCACTTATTATAAGCCAAGCGCAGACGACATTGCTGCAGGCTCAGCAACGCTTACTCTGAATTATACCAATGCCAGCAAGTGTGATATTGGCTCCGATGACATGGTGATGCGTTTTATACCGCCGCCAACAGTTTATGCAGGCGGCACCCGTTATGTGCTCAAAGGCCGTCAAATTACGCTGGAACCAACTGTTAGCGATTCAAATGTGAGCTACATGTGGTCGCCCAACATCAATATGGATAATCCAACCAACAAAAACCCGGTTATAACCGGCGATGTTGACCGTACTTATACATTGGTGGTAACCGATAGCCGTAATTGCGTAAGCGATCCGTCCCAAACGCTTATAAAGGTTGGACCAATTATCACTATAGCCAATACTTTTACCCCAAATGGCGACGGCATCAACGATACCTGGAACATCACCGGCCTGATAGCTTATACTGAAGCTTCGGTAGATGTTTATAACCGTAACGGCACACCTGTATTTCATTCGCTTGGCTATCCAATTGCCTGGGACGGCACTTTTAACGGTCAGCAGTTACCGGCAGGAACCTACTATTATGTAGTGCATCTTAACTATAACAAAAACCAGGTACTATCGGGAGCTATTACTATTATCAGATAAGTTAGATTTATAACTACTAATTATTTGATTATAAATAAATTTTCGTACATTGTTTACCCCGCTTTCTTGCGGTGTATAAAAAATGACAGATCACGAAATAAAAATAAGTTTCACAGAGTACGATAATCTGGAACAACTCCCTGCTACCGACAGGCAACTTTGCCATGAAGCTGTACGGGCCTTAATCAACTCACATTCGCCTTATTCAAAATTTAAGGTAGGTACCGCACTGCTACTGCAAAGCGGCAAGATTGTTCATGGTAGCAATCAGGAAAACGTAGCCTACCCATCGGGTTTGTGCGCCGAGCGTACAGCGCTGTTTAACTGGGGTGCTAATTATCCGAATGATCCTATAAAAGCCATTGCGGTTACAGCCCATACAGATGATTTTGAGTTGGTAAGACCCGTTACCCCTTGTGGCTCATGCCTGCAGGTAATGGCCGAGTGCGAGAAAATGCAACAACAGCCTATGCGCATTTTATTGTATTGCCAAAATGGGCCGGTGTGGGTAACTTCGGGAGTAGAAAGCTTTTTGCCGTTCTTATTTTTTGAAGAGCGTTTAGCCACCCGTTAACCTATGAAAGTTAAATACATCTTTTTTGCGCTGTTAATTACGCTAACGGCCCCGCGCATTTTTGCGCAAGGTATCCCCTTTGCAGAAGAAATAAAAGCCTTTAAACATCAGGATAGTTTAAACATGCCCAAACCTGGCGGGTTACTATTTATCGGCAGTTCGTCTATCCGTAAGTGGGACGACCTGCAAAAGCGCTTTGCCGATAAACCTATTATTCAGCGTGGGGTGGGTGGCTCGCAGTTGTGGCAGTGGGTAAAATATTACAGTCCAGATCTGATCTACCCCTACAAGGCCAAAAAAATCTTTATTTACGCAGGCGAGAACGACATTAATGCGGGCCGCACCCCAGAAAACGTTTACAATGATTTTGTAACATTATATGGCATGATCACTGAGCACTCACCCAATGCAGAGATCTATTTTCTATCGCTTAAACAAAGCCCCAGTCGTTCCAAGACTTATGCCGAAGCATTAGAAGCCAACCGACTGATTGCTGCCTATATTAAAGACAAAAAGAAAACACATTTTATAGATTTAAACACGGTGTTGTTTGACACAAACGGCCAACCCGATACTACCTTGTTTCAAAAAGATATGCTGCACCTGAACAGCAAAGGTTATGACCGCTGGCAGAAGGCGATACAAAGGTTTGTGAAGTAACACCCCATACCCCTACCACCCACTGGGAGCGGGTGTTGGATTTAAATAAGAAAGGCCGCAAATGCGGCCTCCCTACCATAAACAAAAACTAATTATTAACTGAAATTACTTGCTGAAAACGCTGTACACGTTAGTAATTTTCCAGCCATCGCCGGTGTTAGCAATGGTTACATAGTTACTGCGGGTAAAGTGCTCATATTTCATATCAACCTTTACCACGGTAACGTTATCGTTATTTTCCATTTCAGTAGTACGCACGGTGCACAATTGTTCTACACCTTCGCTGCCCTTCAAAAAGCTCATTACTTCTGCTTTTGAAAAGCTAATTACATCTGTGCCGCGCAGCATCGAAAATTTAGCCGACGCATCAACCGCGTCCTTTAAGCCTGCCAATTGTCCGTGGCTCATGGCATTTACATAAGCGGTGATGGCATAATTTTTTGTAAGTTTTTCTGGTTTATTAGCAGCTTTGGCAACACCGCAAACGGCTAACATTACCAGACCAAGCATAAGTGATTTAAGAGTTTTCATATCAAAATGTATTAAGAGGTTGTTTTAATTTTTATACCCATAAGACACCGGCGCATCCTTAAACGTTACACTACTTTTATTTAAATTTGCATTTTTAACAAAATTTTAACATCTTACTTAGTTTATCTTGCTGATTTATATCGTCTAAGGTTTTTCTTTAAAGGCAATACGCTTTCATCATTTTTCCGTTGCAAATGATATGACTGCTGTAGCTATCATACTTAAATAGATGAGCTGATTTTTGTAAACGTTGCATCAATCCTAAAATAAAATTGCAGTTAACTTTGCGTTGAATGATTGACTATCAAACCATCATCCTTCAATTTGACGAGAAAGGCGAAAAAACCGGCTGGAGCTATATCGAGGTTCCTACAGATTTAGCCCAGCAGCTAAAACCAGGCAATAAAAAATCATTCCGGGTAAAAGGTTGGCTGGATAATTATCCCATTAAGGCCGTCGCATTGATCCCCATGGGCAAGGGCAATTTTATTATGGCCATTAATGCCAGCATGCGCAAGGCCATCCACAAAAATGCTGGTGCCATGTTACAAGTAAAACTGGAAGTGGATCCCGATACCCAGGTAGAGATACCAGCAGATATGCAAGAGTGTTTTGAATACGAACCCGAAGCCCTCGAATATTTTAACAGCCTGCCTGAAGGCCATCGCCGTTATTTTATCACCTGGATCAACAGCGCCAAAACTGAGCCCACCCGCACCAACCGTATTGCCAACGCCATCACAGCCATGCTTAACCATTGGACTTACCCCGAAATGATGCGTGCCATGAAAAAGCAAAGGGAATAAAAGCAAACCCACAAATTGCAAACCTATCCTGGCACACTGCATCCAATCTCTAAGCTACAGTCGTCAATCTTTAACTTCCCCAATCTATTTTTCCACCCAGGCAACCATCTCGCCTACAGGCAAGTATCATTTAATAAGAAGTATCTTTTTAAAACTATTTGCTATGAAAACGATCAGAATAGGCCGGCTTTTCGTGGCCGCCGCTACTTTAGTAATCATGCTGATCATAGGCTGCAAGAAATACAACAACAGCTCCAACAACTATGACAATGGCACGCCAACCATGAGCAACAGCATCCAGTTGACAGCTAACAGCAAATTTGGCAACATCATGACCGATGGCTCGGGTCGCACGCTTTATTTCTTTTCTGTCGACGCCGGCACCACCTCCAATTGTACCGGTGGCTGTTTAGTCGTTTGGCCCGTGTTTTACAGCGCCAACCCGAACTTGGGTACAGGCTTAAATGCAAGCGATTTTGCTACCATTACCCGCAGTGATGGTGCCATGCAAACCACCTACAAAGGCTGGCCGCTTTACTATTACTCAGGCGATACCTACCCCGGCGATACCAATGGAGATCCTGTGGATAACAACTGGTTTGTGGCCAAGGCAGATTATTCGGTAATGCTCTCAGAAGCTCAGTTGGTTGGTCTTGACGGTAAGCAATACACCAGCGCGGGTGTAGCCGGTACAGCCATATCACAATATTTGGTTGACGACCGTGGCCATACTCTCTACATGTTTACACCTGATAAAGCAAACACTAATACTTTTACCAAGGCAGATTTTAGCAATAACACCGTCTGGTCGATAGACTCGGTTAAAACAGTGCAAAGTGTCCCATCCATCCTTGTTAAAAGTGATTTTGCCATTATCAACGTATTTGGCCACTCGCAGATCAGCTTCCGGGGGCATCCGCTCTACTTTTTTGGACAAGATGCCGCAACCCGTGGCAATACTAAAGGCGTTAGCTTCCCTACACCGGGTGCTGCCATTTGGAAAGTCACCAATTCATCAACCGTGGTATTGAATTAAGGTTTAGTACATAGTTTTTCATTTAGGTTAAGGCGATGGACGTTATGTCCATCGCCTTTTTTCGTTTAAGTGTAAACGCTTGATTATTTGAATTTTAAATCTTACATTGATATAATTCCAACCAACCAAATAAACTTACTCATGAAAAAAATCTTATTCGGCCTGGCTATTGCCGGCCTCTTCGCATCATGTAGCGGCAGCAACTCTTATGTGCCCACCGCCAAAACCGACAGCAGCGCAATTAAAATGGAGAAAAACAAGCAGACCGCTCTGGCCGCCGTACAGGCGATGAACACCAAAGACATTAATGCGGCTTTTAAAGACTGCGCGCCGGGCTATACAGAATACGGCAGCACCGGAACGCACGTACAAAAGAACATGGACTCTTTAAAAAAGGACATGCAAAACTTTCTGGATGCCTTTCCTGAGCTAAAAGCCGAAAACCTGCAGGCGGTGGCCGACAGCAACACTGTAGCCGTACTAGGCACCTGGAGCGGCACCTTTAAGAAAGATTTTATGGGCATTAAAGCTAACAACAAGCCTTTCAAAGTAAATGATGCTGATATTTATACTTTCAACGCCAAAGGACAGATTACCTCTCATCGTTCTATACAGGCACCGGCTACTTTCTTTGACCAGTTGGATATACCAATGCCTAAGAAGAAAATGTAAGTTGTGAATGGAGAGTAGTGAGTATATTGATAACAAAAAACTCCCGCACGGTGGTGCGGAAGTTTTTTGTTAAATATCAGCTTGTCATTTCGACTAGAACGAGCTAGGATATGTGTAGAGGCGCGGAAAAGAAATCTTAGCCCCATACCTACTAAAGGATTTATCAACGTATAAGACTTCTCCCTTCGGTTGGAAATGACCGGCTATTATGTATAATTCAATCGCTATTCTTTACCCTTTCTATAATTCTTATAGATCTTTACCGCCAGCATAATAATGATGCTGAATGCCAATAGGCCAACAATGCCATAAATCCAACTCACCGCATTTTTCAATACTGCAAGGAATACAATAGCAAAAAGGAAAATAGTGGCAATCTCGTTCCAAATGCGCAGGTGGGTTGATTTCCATTTAAAAATGCCTTTGCGCATCTCTTTCATCTTCTTTTGGCAGATGAAATGATAAATGATCAGTCCTACCACAAAGCCCAGCTTTACGTGCAGCCATGGTTGCTGCAACCAAAACGGTTGCAAAATCAGCATGGTAATACCAGCGGCAATCACCAGGAACATAGAAGGCACGGCAATTACATTCCACAAGCGGCGTTCCATAATCTCAAACTGAGCAGATAAAATGCGACGCTCGTCATCAGGTTTATCCTGCGCTTCGGTGTGATAGATAAACAGGCGCACCTGGTAGAACAGCCCCGCCATCCAGCAGACTACAAAGATGATGTGTATGGAAAGAATGTAATTATAGTACTGCACGTGCTATTATTTTGCAGGTTGTCATGCTTCGCTATCGCTCAGTTAGACATTTTTATATATTAATATCTAAACTCCTTAATCACTTCAACCGCATATTTCACGTTATCAAACGGAATATCAGGCATAATACCGTGACCGAGGTTAAAGATAAAACCATTCTCGCCGCGCATGCGCTCAAACAGGCGATGGATGCGCTCTTTGATCACTTTTTTATCGGCATACAAAATATGCGGATCAAGGTTACCTTGTACGGCTATGCCTTGCGGCAAACGTTTTTTGATATCCAGCAGGTCAACATTCCAGTCGATAGAAATTACGTCTGGCTTAGCTTCTGCCATCAGCGGAGCGAAAACCGAGCTGCCTTTGCAGAATGAAATTACCGGGATATCCTTACGGTTCAGCTGACTGATAATATCGGTGATATAACGGTGTGAAAACTCTTTGTAATCGTCCCAAGCCAGTGCCTGCGCCCAACTGTCAAAAATCTGAATGGCGTTAACGCCGGCTGCAATTTGCAGGTTCAGGTAATCGGCGGTTACTTTGGCAATTTTGCTTAGCAATTGATGAGCTAGCTCAGGCTCATTATGCAGTAAAAGTTTGGTAGTCTTAAAATCGCGTGATGAACCACCCTCAACCAGGTAGCTCATTACAGTAAATGGCGCACCGGCAAAACCAATTAACGGAATACTGCCATTTAAACGCTGCTGAATTACCTTAATAGCATCGGCCACATATTGCAGCTTGTGCGTAACGTCAGTCTCTAAAGCGTCAACCGCGGTTTTATTACGCACTGGATTGGCAAACTGCGGACCAACACCTGCCGAGAAACTCAGCTCTCCCCCCATCGCTTCGGCAGTTACCAGGATATCAGAGAACAAGATAGCGGCATCAATACCCAGCAAATCAACCGGCAGCATGGTAACATCTGCGGCAATCTCCGGAGTTTTGCACATTTCCAGGAAGGAATATTTGTTTTTAATATCCCAGTATTCCTTCATAAAGCGGCCGGCCTGGCGCATCATCCATACGGGCGGGCGTTCTGTCTGCTCTGAAAATGCAGCTTTTATAAATAGATCTTTCATTTGCGTTTTTGTAGAAGCAAAAGTATAGAATCAAGATACAAGAAGATATTCTTATCCTGATTCTTGACTCTCTATTCTTGATTCTTACTCAGGTTCTTCCTTTCCAACTCCAGCTCAATTTTCTCAATTACAGCTTTCATTTTGGCGGTTACCTGCTCTTCTTTCTCCTTAGCTAACTGCAGGTAAGCGGCAGCCTTTTCAAAATTGCCCAGGCGGATACTGATGTTAGCAACATGCACTAATGCGGCAACGTGGTCATTAGCTGTGCGTAGCGGATATTGGGCAGCCAGTTCATAATGGGCGCTGGCTTCTTCAAAATCCTGACGTTGCAGGCAGATGCCGCCCATAATAAACTCATAAAAGCCACGGCGTTTTTTACTGAGCAAGTCCGGGTTACGAATTTGTTTCAGCAGGGCATCGGCCTTGTCATAATCTTTGTTGTGGAATGATTTTGCTGCCAAAATAATCGGCCCGTCTTTAAAGTAGCCCCAAAGCAGCATCACAATAAAAATAACGGCTACCCCAACTAACTCATAAGTGCGCTGATACATAAAAAAAGCGCACAACAATAAAAAAGCCGCTATAACAAAAAGCCTTGCCCTATTGGTAAACATTAATGCTGATTATCGGTAAACTTATAACCTACGCCACGGATAGAGTGGAAATAAACCGGGTTCTTGGGATCGGGTTCAAAATACTTACGGAAGGTAAGGATAAAGTTATCAATGGTACGGGTTGATGGATAGACATCGTAGTTCCAAACAGTTTCCAGGATCTGCTCGCGCGATACGGCCTCATTACGACGCTCAATCAACAGCTTCAGCAGCATGGTTTCTTTTTTGGTCAGCGCGGTGATAGAGCCATCTTCGTTAACCAGCTCAAACGAGTTGAAGTGGATAGTTTTATCGCCAATTTTATAGCTGTTAAACTCTTTCAGGTCGTCACCTTTCAACCCGCGTTTCACCAGGTTGTTTACACGCAGTATCAGCTCTTCCAGGTTGAAAGGCTTGGTGAGGTAATCGTCTGCACCTTTTTTAAGACCGGCAATTTTATCCTCGTTGGTATTTTTGGCAGTAAGGAACATTACCGGCACCTCAGAGTTTTCCAGGCGGATGGTTTCTGCCACCACAAAGCCGTCCATCTCGGGCATCATCACGTCCAAAATTACCAGGTTAAACCGTTCTTCTTTAAATATTTGTAAGGCTTTTTTGCCGTTGTTAGCGGTTGAAACTTTATAGCCTTCCAGCTCAAGGTTTAGCTTAATTGCTTCAAGCAAATGCTCTTCATCCTCGGCCAGTAGAATTCTTTTTTTAGGCATGGTTAAAATTTTATGATGCAATGATACATTTCATTACTATTCCCGCATGTTCAAACCTTATTCCGATTGTGGTTTTGCAACGTTTATTGACAACCCTATGATAATACTCGTGGTTTGAATAATGTTTTATGACAATTTGTCTTGATCTGTGACAATTGTCTAATCCCTTCGTTACTTCCCCTCTTAAAATACTACCTCAAATACACTGCCTACAGGTTTATTATCGCGCACCTGAATACTGGCTTCGTGTTTATCCAACACCTGTTTCACAATATACAAGCCCAGGCCGGTACCTTTAGTATTACGTGTATCCTCGCTGCCCACACGGTAAAAACGATCGAAAATGCGACCTTTCTCGGTGTCAGCAATACCTATACCTCTGTCTGCCACCTGTAGGTGAATATTACCGTCTTTACGAAATAATTTCACTGCTACTTCCTCGCAAGGCTTTGAATATTTAATGGCGTTCTCAACCAGGTTAGTTACTACTGACGACAGTGCAAACTTATCACCCGTAATTTCAATCTTCGGTTCAATTTCAGCATTTATCAATTGCTGATTAAAATCGCATTTATTGATCTGCAGGCGATTCACCACACTATCTACCAGCGCCGAAAGATTGAAATTCTCCTTTGGAAAGGTGTAAGATTGATTTTCAATTTTTGATGCCAGCAGCATGTTCTCTACCAAATCGTCCAGACGCTCAATATCCAGCAAGCATTTATCAATAAAGTTCATGATCTGTTTCTTTTCCAGATCGCGCTTGCCGATGGTTTGCAGATAAAGCTTGATAGATGCCAGCGGCGATTTCAGTTCATGCGTTACCGATAGCAAAAAATTACGCTTCTGCTCATGCAAACGGCGTTCTTTATTGACTGATTTATGCAGGCTCCAGGCACCCAACGCAAACACCAATACAAACATGGATGCCTCTCCCAATATCATCCCCAGATGATTAGGCTGCAAACTGATCAACATATAGCCCCACCACACCAGTTGCGCCAGCGCATAAATGATAGTTGCGTAAAAAATGACAAATGGCCGTTTCATGAACTCCTCCTCACCTTCCCCTCCAAAGAAATGCCTTGGACAAAGGGACGGAAATATTTATAATTAGTTTATGCTGATATCTTCCTTAAGCGTTGTTATACACTACATCAAGACTATCAAATATAGCTTTTTTTGTTTGCTCCAAATCATCTGCCGTATGCACGCCAGATACAAAGCCCACCTCATAACCCGACGGACCAACATACACGCCCCTATTCAGCAATTCGCGGTGGAAGATCTTGAAATGAGCCATGCTACCAGCGTCAATCTCATCTGCACGGCGAATATGTTCTTGCTTCGTAAAGGCAAACCAGAAGATAGAACCTATACGGAAGATTTTCAACTCGTAACCTTTGGCAGCCACATAATCTTCAATATCTTTTACAAAGGCCGCAGTTTTGCGATCCAACTCTTCATAAAAACCTGGCTGCAGTAGTTCGGTCAGCTGTGCAATGCCTGCACCCATAGCTACAGGGTTACCAGATAATGTACCTGCCTGATAAACTGGACCATCTGGCGAAATATTGCTCATGATAGCAGCCGAGGCACCGTAAGCACCTACAGGCATGCCACCACCGATGATCTTACCGTACGTAATAATATCAGGCTGAATGCCATAATAACCGGCAGCGCCTTCAAAACCAACACGGAAGCCAGAGATCACCTCGTCAAAAATCAACAACGTGCCATTAACGGTACACTGCTCACGCAGGAATTGCAAAAATTCCGGCTCCTGCAGCAACAAGCCATTATTGGCCGGTACCGGCTCAATAATAATAGCCGCAATCTGATCTTTAAATTCGTCAAAAGCTTTCAGCAGCGCATCTTTATCATTCAGGGCGATAACGATAGTTTCATCGGCAAAAGCTTTGGGGATACCCGCAGACGAAGTCTCGCCGAAGGTAACCAGACCCGAACCTGCTTTTACCAACAACGCATCTACGTGCCCGTGGTAGCAGCCTTCAAATTTCAGGATCTTATCGCGCTTGGTATAACCACGGGCCAGCCTGATGGCCGACATCACAGCCTCAGTACCTGAGCTTACAAAACGGATTTTCTCTATAAAACGATTGTTAGTCAGAATCAACTCGGCCAGTTCATTCTCCAAAGCCGTAGGCGCACCGAACGACATGCCGTTCTGCATTACTTCAGTTACTTTATTACGTACCGATGGATGGTTGTGACCTAAAATGAGCGGGCCCCATGAGCCGCAGTAATCTATAAACTCGTTACTGTCTGCATCCCAGATATGGCTGCCATTTCCTTTTTGGATAAACAGCGGGGTGCCATAAACCGATTTAAAAGCCCTCACCGGTGAGTTTACTCCACCCGGAAAGAAGGTTTTAGCTTTTTCATATAGTTCGGCAGATTTTGCCCTGCTGATGTCTTGTACTTGTGTCATGTAAATATTTTCGTCCCGTCATTGCGAGGAACGAAGCAATCTCTGTACATGCATATCGGATTTGCCTGTCCGACCATCCTTCGCAGAGATTGCTTCGTTCCTCGCAATGACGTGTGGTTTATAGTGACTTACAACCATTTATTCTCCAGCACTTCCTTAGCGTGGTAGGTTAATATAGCCGTTGCGCCCGCCCTGCGGATGCTGGTGAGCACCTCGGTAGTGGCACGTTGTTCATTGAGCCAGCCTTTTTGTACCGCAGCTTTCAACATGGCATATTCGCCGCTTACGTTGTAGGCTGCAACAGGCAGCTCGGTATTATCTTTTAACAGTTTAATTACGTCCAGGTAAGCCAATGCCGGTTTCACCATCAAGAAATCGGCACCTTCTGCCTCGTCCATATCGGCTTCTATCAGGGCCTCACGCTGGTTTGCGGGATTCATCTGATAGGTTTTCTTGTCGCCAAATTTAGGTGCAGAATTCAACGCATCGCGGAACGGACCGTAAAATGCGCTGGCATATTTAGCGGTGTATGACATGATCGACACATCGCTAAAACCATTATCATCCAGCACATTGCGAATGTAGCCTACCCTGCCGTCCATCATATCGCTCGGGGCAATAATATCGGCACCGGCCTGTGCATGGGCCAGGGCCATTTTGCCCAGAATTGCCAGCGTTTCGTCGTTCAGGATCACACCATTTTCTACAATACCATCGTGGCCATCACTGCTGTATGGGTCCATCGCCACGTCGGTAATTACACAGGCTTCAGGAAACTCTTTTTTCACCTCGCGGATGGCGCGCAGATACAACGTTTCTTCACGATAGCTTTCGGTAGCAAATTTATCTTTCAGTTCCTCGGCCACGTTGGGGAACAGGTCGAATGATTTTAAACCCAGCTTCAGGCAGCTTTCTATCTCGCGCAGCAGGTTATCAATAGAATGGCGATAAATGCCGGGCATAGAGCTCACCTCACTCTTTTGGTTATTGCCCTCAATAATAAACAACGGAAAAATCAGGTTGGCAGCAGTAACATGTGTTTCCTGCACCATCTGGCGTATTACTTCGCTTTTCCGGTTTCTTCTTGGTCGTTGTAACATATTTACCTCTCCTAAATCCTCTCCGAAAGAGAGGACTTTCAAAATTCAATTAAATCTCCTTCCCCTTCGGGGAAGGTCGGGATGGGGTATCAGTCTATTGCAGCCCAAACACCGCCTCGGCCAAACCTACCTCATCCGGCGAGTATGGCAGTACAAACTTGATATCAGCCTCTTCCAGTTTTTTACCGGTTGATTTACCAATGGCAACTACCTTTTGGTTAGGTTCAAGCAGGTTATTTTCAAAGTAAGCCTCTACGTTTGACGGACTGGTAAATACCAGCACATCTGCCGATGATGCCACGGCCTCTTCAACCAACACGGTTTCATAAACCGGCAGGTCGATGATCTTGGTCTCGGCAGATAACCCTTTCTGGATGCTGCGCATAGCGCTTTCTGAACCCGGGAACAAGATAGTGCTGCCGTTTGCCAGTTTAGAAAACTCTGCGGCTACCTCGGCAGTGTCACCGCTTTCACCTACGTAATCGGCAAAGTATCCCTGACGGCGCAGTATTTCTTCAGACCCTGCCCCCATCACCCCAAACTGTACTTTCTTGCGAAACTCCGGCTTCAGGTTAAAGAAGTATTCAACAGCGTTCTTACTGGTAAAAAATAGCCAGTCTACACTTTTGAGGATATAAGAATCAAACTTGGTGATTACTGGCACCGTCCGGATCAGCGAGCGTCCCTCGATCTCAATATCATGGATCTCCAGCGCGCGGCGAAAATAGCTATGTTCTGAAATATCGCGGGAGATAAATACCTTTTTAGGAAACTTCCGGTCTTTCGCAAAGTACGGCAAAACGGTATTTTCTATACCATCCGTATTTTTCACCTCCAGAAATAAACGGTCAGGGAACTCGTCGCCTTCATCAGCCTTAGCAGTAAATACCTGGTACACGTCGTCATGCTTACGGCAGTAACAACCTAACGGCAAATGACAACCACCTCCGAAACTTTTCAGCACTTTACGTTCAACCGCTAACTCAGCAGCAACCTCCGGATGGTGCAGCGCTTGTAGCACATCAAATAACTCACGGTCGTTCTCACGGATCTGGATGGCCAGCGCGCCCTGAGCCGGCGCCGGGATAAACTCAGTTGGCCCCAGCTCTTCGACATGAAACTCACTCAGATCAATACCCAAACGATGCACACCGGCTTTGGCAATCATAATGGCATCATAAGCCTCATCACGCAGTTTGCCAATGCGGGTTGGTACGTTGCCGCGCAGATCCTGTATTTCCAGATCGGGGCGATGAGCCAGCAACTGCGCCTTACGACGGTTAGACGAGGTACCTACAATACCACCATATTTAACCGATAATTTATGGTGAACATCAACACAATCTTTCAGAATCAGCAACAGCTCAGAGGGATCTTCCCTTTCTGAAACTGCTGCGATAATGAGTCCCGGCGGATGCTCGGTAGGCAGATCTTTGTGAGAGTGCACAGCCAGATCTATTTTGCCCAATTGTAATTCTTCTTCTAACTCTTTGGTGAAAAAACCTTTACCTTCCAGCTTATCAAAGCTGAGGTTAATGATGCGATCGCCCTGTGTTTTGATGATCTTCAACTCAGCGGCTACACCTATTTCTGCCAATCTGTCTTTAACAAAGTTGGCTTGCCACAGGGCCAGCTCGCTACCCCGGGTGCCTATAATTACTTTTCTATCCAAAGGCTGTAAATTTTACCGGCAAATTTAAAGTTTTGAGCGCATGTATTATGGATAAATTAACGATAATGAGGATTTGGTGACGATGCCCCGGCCGCTGTTGATAACACAACCAAAGTTATAAACATAGTACACCAAAAGTGGAGAACTTTATAGCAGGCCTAAACACAATATACTAAGCAATGCTTTTATATTTAAATCCAAGTTGTATTTTTTCATGCCGGCATCACTTTCAACAACCTATTACCGGGGTTTGATTATATTAATTGTAATCATCGCCATACCTGTTGCTATGTTGACCAGCAACGGCTTTACCAGTAATCATACACTCACCATTTCGAAACCGATAAGCGGCGACAACATTTATACCGCAAACGCTACATACTCCATAAAAGAGCGCTGGACCAATTCTATGACGAAGGTAAAGATGACTGCCGACGCCAATATCACCGTGCGCACCAACAACCTGGCGGAGTATTGGCTTTTGGGCGATGCCAATTATGACTTACTTTCTACCGTTTTTATCGTATCGAGCCTACTATTCACCTTTTGCTCTATGCTGGGCAACAATACCCTGGAGCTTTTTAAGGTAGGGCGATTGTTTT
>Ga0153918_1000243_pt1 | contig 31918 bp, 35 predicted proteins | sample TSFL002MetaG_FD_104687 | JGI IMG/M metagenome (GOLD analysis project Ga0153918, IMG submission 104687) | Attine ant fungus gardens microbial communities from Florida, USA - TSFL002 MetaG | ecosystem: Host-associated > Fungi > Mycelium > Unclassified | place: USA: Florida, Paynes Creek Historic... | reverse complement strand
TAATCACCATAAAATAACAGTTATGAAAAAGCAAATTACATTTATTAATCTGTGTTTAGGAGTACTGATTATGTTAGCAATGTCATGCAAGGTTGAAAAAATTGCTGATCTAAAGAAGAATACCGTACTCAAAACTCAAGGCCTGACGTTAATTTCTGATCCTCCACGAAAAGCATCCGATTTTGTAAACTCCATAGGGGTTTGTATCCATTTAAGTTATGTGCCTTATCATGACCATTTTTATGATATTGTTATGCCTAAACTTAAGCTTTTAGGTATTAAGCACGTGCGAGAAGGGGTTCCCTATAAATCGCTTATACCGACGGCGGACACGGCCATATTTAAAGATCGGTTGATTGAACTTCACGATAGCTTAGGAATAAAAGTGAACTATGTAATAGCCAGTAAAAAAATTGTTGATTCAATCAGCCTGAGAGACAGTGCTAATTACCTCTCTGTTTTCAGAACAACCCCCAAACTTGTACCTACAATAGAAACGCTTGAAGGTTTTAATGAACCAGATCTTACCATTTATGGTTGGTACCCCAGCAATTATGACACTTTAACGTACAAGATTCAAAAAGGTCTTTATAATAAAGCGCATAGCATGCCTGAACTTGCTGGTATTCCTATTCTTTGCGCAAGTATTGTATCGTATTGGAGTAGTCCGTCACGGCCTAACAAAATTGCAGCTATTACGCCAAGCATCAGCAACTATTTTGACTATGCAAATTTTCATACATATGATTCCGGTAGTACTAATTGGAAAATGTTTCCGGGTACTTACTATGATTTAACCCAGCATTTTTTTCCACCAGTTCAACAGGGAAAACCTTATGCCGTTACTGAGATGGGATATGAAAATGCACGTAACTGGAATGTTCCCGGGTCTAGTGGATACAATATTAGCGGCTACCATTACTTGTCAGAGCTTAGTTCTGGAAAATATTATTCAGTGATGTTTATGGAACAACTGAAGCGTGGAGCCAAATGGGCATATTGCTATGAATTAATTGATGAAAATACATCCGATCAGACAAATGCCGAAAATAATTTTGGTCTTATACATACTGACGGAACCGTTAAGCCAGCCTTCACCGCGATTAAAAACACGATCGATCTTTTAAGTGACGCTAATAGTACATTTACGCTAACTCCGTTGACTTACACGCTTACTGGTGATACAACAAATGTTAAAACCTACTTATTTCAAAAATCTGATGGCAGATACTATCTGGCTATTTGGCAAGGGCAACCAGCAGGCGTAAATTATGATTGGTCAACAAATACTGACCTTCCGGCAGATGTACAAAATGTCACTGTTACTTTTACTAATACTTTTTCTACGGTGAAGACATATAAGCCTATGGAGTCCATTAATCCAATTACCACAAGTACAAATGTTAATAGTATGGTATTGCCCGTCCCAGATCAATTAATGCTAGTGGAGCTTAAACCTTAATGATTCAGACCAGAATAGGCGTTTTCATGTTGGAAGCGCCTGTAATGGGTGGGGGTACGTAACCTATTGAAAAACAAAAAGAGACAGGGGGGATTTTTTATAAGCAACCCTGTCTCTTTTAAGAGGAAAAAGATCACAAGGTGTGATAGTTACATTATTGGTAAATGTACGATAAAGTTTTGCTGCAGCCGATAAACAAAAAACCGTAAGCCAAACATACGTTCAACTTACGGTAAGTAATTTGTACCCAGAGCCGGGGTCGAACCGGCACGGCCTTGCAGCCATTGGTGTTTGAGACCAACGCGTCTACCGATTCCGCCATCTGGGCAACTGGCTCGGTAGTGTTCTTTTCAGAACCGGGTTGCAAATGTATTTAAACTCTCCTTAATACGCAACAAATATTTTTGTCTATAGTAAATTTCTGCAATTTTATTTAGCCGGTCCTCGCGTGCGGTGTCGTCATCCATGTGGTCAAAGTTGTGGGTAAGTACGGCTAGCTGTTTGCTCAGGTCGTCTTCAACTGCCAGAGCCTCAGCACTTATTCCGGCTAATGCTTCAGCGTCTTCCACTTCCATTAAACGTTCATTAATGTCCATCATCTCCATTAAAAAATCTGCAGGCAATTGCGGCTTTGCGCCTTCATTTACCAGTCCGTGGGTACGTAAAATGTATTCTAAACGCTTATTGGGATCATTAAGGGTATGGTAAGCCTTGTTGTTAATAGTAGAAAGCTCCAGAATTTCTTGCTGGCGTTCATCGCTTTCGTTAGCATAAAAATCAGGATGGTATTGTTTGCTTAATGCATAGAATTTCTTTTTCAGCAGTGCTTCGTCAGGGTTAAAAGACTCTGGCATATCGTAAAATTCAAAGTAGTTGATCATGGAGATTATGTTTAACAGCTGCAAATTTCAGCATTTTAATTAATAGGCGGCAATAATATTGGCCTGTACAGATTTTTTATAAAAAACAGACAATTATATGGGTGGCGTTCTTCATATTAACAATCGGTCATTACATTTGCAAGGCGCGGTGGGATATAAAGTTTGTATGTGTTATATTTAAATGCTATTAAATATAACATTATCAATACCTTATGGATAGCGGCGTGGTTGTTATCAGACATAAACAGAATAACCGGCCAGCCCGGGGTAACAGACATACTTGTCAAATATCTACTAAATGAAGGTTGTATTGCTTGCCGGTGGACTTGGCACCAGGCTCTCTGAAGAAACCGGGATCAAGCCCAAACCGATGGTTGAAATTGGTGGTATGCCCATCTTGTGGCATATCATGAAAATCTATTCAACTCACGGATTTAATGATTTTGTGATTTGTCTGGGCTATAAAGGGTACATTATCAAGGAGTTTTTCTCCAATTATTTCCTTCACAAATCTGATGTAACTATCGATCTTAAAAATAACTCGGTAGAAGTGCATGATTCACAAGCAGAGCCATGGAAAATTACCCTGGTTGATACCGGGAATAGTTCTATGACCGGTGGCCGCATTAAGCGTATCCAGCCACATATTGGCAACGAGCCCTTTATGCTTACTTATGGCGATGGTGTGGCAGATATCAATATTGGTAAATTGCTGGAGTATCATCAGCAAAATAAAAATCTGCTTACCGTTACAGCTATACAGCCGTCGGGTAAATTTGGAGCACTAAACATTGGGCCTGACAACCAGGTTAACTCTTTTACAGAAAAACCCAAAGGCGACGGTTCATGGATAAACGGTGGGTTTTTTGTTTGTGAGCCCCAGGTTTTTGATTTCATTAACCAGGGCGATGCCACTATTTGGGAGCGCGAACCATTAGAGGAAATTGCGCAAACCGGCAGGATGAGTGCATACAGGCATCATGGTTTCTGGCAGCCTATGGACACCCTGAAAGATACGCATGATTTGAATGCAATGTGGGATAATGGCCGTGCGCCCTGGAAAATCTGGTAGCTATGATTGATGAATTAAAGCGCACATATGCCGGCAAAAAGGTTTTTCTTACCGGGCATACTGGTTTTAAAGGTTCATGGCTGCTCAAAATACTGCACATGTTAGGGGCGGAGGTTTTGGGCTATGCACTTACCCCAACAGAGCAACCCAATTTATACGGGGTATTACAGGGCGATAGCTTATGCCATTCTTTAATAGCCGATCTGCGCGATAGTGCAACCCTTAAAAAGGCAGTTTTAAATTTTCAGCCCGACTTTGTTTTTCATCTGGCTGCACAGCCTTTGGTACGTTTATCCTACCAAAAGCCTGCCGAAACTTTTGAGATTAATACCATAGGCACGGCCAATCTGCTGGATGCTGTGGCGCAGCTAAACAAGCGTTGTAACTGTGTGTTCATCACAACAGATAAGGTATATCATAATTACGAATGGGAGCGACCTTATCATGAGAATGACCGTTTAGGGGGATATGATCCTTACAGCGCCAGTAAGGCTTGCGCAGAGTTGGTTATAGATTCATACCGCAACTCATTTTTCAATATAAAAAGTTATCAGCAACATCAAAAGGCTATCGCGGTAGGTCGGGCCGGAAATGTAATAGGTGGGGGCGATTGGTCTGAAGATAGATTGATACCTGATATCATCAGGGCACTTAGTAAAAATGAGCAAATAGAAATACGTAACCCTAATTCAGTAAGGCCGTGGCAACATGTTTTGGAACCGTTATACGGCTATTTGCTATTGGGGGCAAAGTTATATGAACAACCAAAAGCTTTTTCTGAGGCATATAACTTTGGTCCGGATGTAGCAGATGCTTTACCAGTTACGCAAATGGCAGATCTGGCTATTAATGCATGGGGAAGCGGCACCTATTTTATAAATCAACAAGCTAACCAGCCGCATGAGGCAGGTTTGCTAAAGTTAGATATTAACAAAGCTCTAACCGAATTAGGATGGCAACCTAAATATAACGCCGCAGAAGCAGTGCGTATAACCTGTAACTGGTATAAAGCTTATTTAGATCAGCCTGAAGAGATCGTAGCTTTTACAGAACGGCAAATAATACGGTTTTTAGACAACGCATGACACCTGATTTATTAAGCAATACTACGGTTTTATTAACGGGTGCAACTGGCTTCCTGGGGGCGCATATAGCGGAGAGGCTTTTAGAATTACCAAACTGCAAGCTGATTGCTTTGAAAAGGAGAAGTTCTGATACATGGCGATGTAACGAGTTTACACATCAGATAGTTTGGATTAACCTGGATGATGAAGACTGGCGGCAGCAGGTATCCAATTATAACATTAGTGTTGTTATTCATGCTGCGTGGAACGGGGTGGCAGCAGGCGATAGATTGGCCTGGGCGTCGCAATTAGATAACCTGAATTTAGTGCAGCAGTTGCTGGAGCTGAGTAAAAACATGGGCATTGAAAAATTTATCGGATTGGGCTCTCAGGCAGAGTATGGTACTTTTTCCGGTATTGTTGATGAAAATGCTCCGGCTAACCCAAATACCGCTTATGGTACTGTTAAGCTGATGGCCTTGCAACTAGTGCGTAGCTTTTGTACTGAAGCTGGTATTAACTGGTATTGGCTGCGATTATTTCCATTATTTGGCGAGAAAGAAGATACCAACTGGTTGTTGCCATCGGTAATAAAAAATATGTACAACGGTACACCAATGGATCTTACGCCAGGTATGCAACGTTATGCATACCTGTATGTAAAGGATTTTGCAGAGATGATGGGTGCCATCGTAAATTCGGATAAGGCGGAATCGGGTATTTTTAATATATCATCCAGCGAGGCAATAACATTGAAATACCTGGTCGAGCAGATACGTAATCATGTTAACCCTGACGTTGCTCTTAATTTTGGTGCTTTGCCTTATCGCAGCTATCAAACTATGCATATGGAGGGCAATATGTCGAGATTCAAAACCGTTTTTGGCCAACCACGTGTAACCAGCTTTAATGAAAGCCTAACAAATACAATTACTTATTTTTTAAATAGGGTTAAAATCGATGGATAGTAAAGAATTTGCCCGCCAGATTCGCATCAGGGTATTAAAAATGGTGCACGATGCCGACGCATCACATATTGGCGGGGCTTACTCAATGGCAGATATTTTGGCCGTATTGTATAACGAAATACTCCACGTTGATCCTGTTGATTACAAGAATCCGGCGCGAGACCGTTTCTTTTTGTCTAAAGGCCACGCCTGTGCCGGTTTGTATGCGGCCCTTGCCATACAGGGTTTTTTTGATGTAAACGAATTGGATACCTATGCGCAGAATGGCAGTCGTTTTATCTCCCACGTCAGTCATTACATACCCGGGGTTGAGGCGTCCTCAGGTAGTTTAGGACATATTTTGCCAATAGCCTGCGGTGTGGCCTATGCGGCTAAGCTGCAGCAAAAAACATTTAAGACTTATTGTCTGGTAAGCGATGGTGAGCTAAACGAAGGTTCTAACTGGGAGCCTATTATGCTGGCGCCGCAGCACAACCTGGGCAACCTGGTATTGATTGTTGATTATAATAAAATACAAAGCCTTGGCCATGTTAAAGATGTGATTGACCTGGAACCGCTTATTGATAAGTTTAAAGCTTTCAGATGGCAAACGCATGAGGTTGATGGTCATGACACTCATGCTTTAAGTAACCTGTTTCAGAAAATAAAAACAGTTTCTAATAACACGCCTCAGGTAATTATTGCCCATACGGTAAAAGGCAAGGGAGTTGATTTTATGGAGAACAAACTGTTATGGCATTATCGTTCGCCCAATAAAGAACTTTATGCCCAGGCGCTTGAACAACTAAAAAACAATTAAATACGATGCGCACTGCTTTTATAAACCAGTTAATAGCTGAGGCTGAACAGAATGATCGTATTTTTTTACTGGTTGGCGATCTGGGTTTTAGCGTAGTAGAGCCCTTTGCCGAGCGTTTTCCAAATCAATATCTCAATGTTGGCATCGCCGAGCAAAATATGGCTGGCATGGCCGCGGGGCTGGCAATGGAAGGTTACTGCGTTTATATTTACTCTATAGGCAATTTCCCGACACTGAGATGTATGGAGCAGATCAGGTATGATATCTGCTATCACAACCTTAATGTGAAAATTGTGGCTGTTGGTGGAGGATATTCTTACGCCGCTTTAGGTGCGTCGCATCACGCTACAGAAGAATATGGCATGCTCAGAACCATTCCTAATTTAACCATCTGTGCCCCGGGTGATCCGGAAGAAACCCGGCAACTCACCGCATTTAGCGCCCGGTATAACGGTCCGGTTTATTTGCGTTTGGGTAAAGCCGGCGAGCCTCTGGTATACGAAAAAGGATCTGTCCCCGATATGGAGCGGGGGCAAGTGCTCAATCCGGTTAAAGGTGAGAGGGTAGCGGTATTATCAACCGGTAGTGTGTTAAAGTATGCGGTTGATTTTGTGCAGAGCAATCAACTTAATGCGTCGGTTTATAGCTTTCCTTTTATAAAGCCGATAGCCGATAACCAATTGATCGACATCCTTCAAAAGTATGATAAGCTGATTACCATTGAAGAGCACCAGTTGATGGGCGGTTTCGGTTCGGCTATACTGGAGTATTTGAACGATACATATGAACAAGGATATATCCTCAAAAAGCCACGAGTAAAGAGAATTGGCATTAACGATGAGTTTTACTCGATAGCCGGTACTCAAGCTTACCTGCGCGAACTATCGGGCATTCAGCTTCAACTTACCGATTTCATTTAAGCAAAGGCTTAAATTGTTGCCATCTTCCTTACATTTGCAGCTTAATTAATTTAGCCTATGTTATTTGAACAGATGCGGCAGAAGCCGTTTTTTATACTTGGTCCCTGTGTGATGGAAAACCAGGAACTGCTTTACACCGTAGCCGAAAAAGTGGCCGAAGCGGGCCAAAAATTCAATGTGCCGGTAATATTTAAGTCATCATTTGATAAAGCTAACCGTACCTCAATTCACTCTTATCGTGGTCCCGGTTTAGAGAAGGGGCTTGAAATGCTGCAAAAAGTGAAAGAGAAATTCGGGCTGCCCGTAACTACCGATATTCATGAAAGTTACCAGGCTGCACCTGTAGGAGCGGTGGCTGATATATTGCAAATTCCGGCGTTTTTATGCCGTCAGACAGATCTGTTAGTGGCCGCAGCGGCAACCGGAAAAATTGTAAACGTAAAGAAAGCTCAATTTCTATCAGGACAGGACATGTTCTATCCGGCGCAAAAAGTGATAGAAGCGGGTAATAACCAGGTGATCTTAACCGAGCGTGGTAATATGTATGGCTACAATAACCTGGCGGTAGATTTTAGAAATATTTATGATATGAAAGCCCTGGGCCATCCGGTTTGTATGGATTGCACCCATTCGGTGCAGCGTCCGGGCGGAGCCGGCGGCAAAACCGGTGGAGACCGTACTTTTGTGCCCATGATGGCGCTGGCTGCCAGGGCTTTCGGTGCCAGCGGTTATTTTATGGAAGTGCACCCTGACCCAGATAATGCATTGAGCGACGGACCTAATCAGCTCAAGCTGCAAGATCTGGAAATTGTTATGCAATCACTTATCGTTTAAAATTTATACTATAGTGTAGCGATACACGTTTGTTGAACGTATTGACCTCAAACCGATGAAAGACATTGCCCAAAGGGTTTTTAGCGCCGAGATTCAATCGTTACAATATGTAGCCGGTTTGATAGATGATGATTTTACTCAGGCGGTAGAGTCTATCTTAACTGCTGGTTCTGTTATTGTGGCCGGAGTGGGCAAATCAGGCATCATTGGTAAAAAGATTGCCGCTACCTTGAGCAGCACTGGTACCCCCGCGTTTTTTTTGCATCCCGGCGAGGCCTTTCACGGCGATCTGGGGATGGTAGGTAAGGGTCAACCCATTTTACTTATCTCTTATTCAGGTGAAACCGATGAAGTGTTGCAGATTATTCCTTTTCTTAAATGGAACCAGAATATTATTGTCGCCTTAACAGGTAATCCGTCATCAACCTTAGCAAAAAACAGCCAGTATCATCTTAACGTATCTGTTTTACATGAGGCTTGTCCGCTAAAGCTGGCGCCTACATCATCAACAACGGCCGCATTGGTAATGGGCGACGCCGTTGCCGTAGCATTGATGGAAGCACGTAATTTTCAGCAGGAGGATTTTGCCCGGTTTCATCCCGGCGGAACGTTGGGGCGAAAACTGCTGGTTAAGGTAAAAGATAAAATGCGTACGGATAATCTGCCTTTTATTGGCCTGGATGCCTCGTTTACAGAGTTATTACTGCGGATGTCTGAAGGACGCATAGGCATGGTAATAGTAGGTAATAAAGATAATGTGCAAGGAGTGATTACCGATGGGGATTTACGCCGGGCGCTTTTAAAGCAACAAGATCCTACTAAATTATTATTGGCAGATATGATGAGCAAGAATCCAATAATAGTTGATGTTGATGAATTTATAGGCGCCGCCGAACAATTAATGCTCGAGCGCAAAATTGTAACATTATTAATAGGTGATACCATTACACGATCTGTAACAGGAATTTATCAGATATATAACGTTTGAGAATATTTATATGAAAGAGATAACGAAGTTAGATAGAATTTAAAATAATCATATCTTTGCTGCCTGATTTTACGTTTAACAAATACATAGCATATGTTATTAAGAACGATAAAAACAGATGTTTAAAAAACACAAAACCATATCACAAAAAAAGAGTTATAGCTCATAATCTACTAGTGTGCCCCTACCTCATATGATTCGATTAAAGTACATCTTCGCTTTTTTTATAATATTTTCTTTTTTAGTTGCTTCTAAATCATCGCTAGCGCAATCTATTCCTCAAAATATTTCAAATGTAAATGTTGATGAGGTGTCTGATGATAAGCTTAGGCAGTTGTTGCAACAGGCCCAGGCTCAAGGGCTTTCTGATGATCAGATTGTAGCCCGTGCGCAAGCACAAGGCATGTCTGCATCTCAGGCAGATAAGCTACGTCAGCGTATTAGTGCGTTACATGGGGCTGGAAGTACGTCTATGGGAAATAGTGCGGACAGCGTAGCCTCGTCCTCAAGACAGCTAAACTATCAGCCTGAAGCTGATACGAAAGAAAAAGCAAATAAAGAGCTTTTTAATAGCATCACGCCGCGTATTTTCGGTGCTGACCTTTTTAATAATGCTCACATTACTTTTCAGCCCAATCTGCGCTTAGCTACTCCGCTTAACTACGTTTTGGGCCCCGATGATCAACTTAATATTAGCGTTTATGGTAATTCATTGGCTAACTGGAAATTGAATATTTCACCAGAAGGAAACATAAATATTCCAGGTGTAGGTATTTTAAACGTAGCAGGAAAAACCGTTGAACAAGCTACGGCAGCTATCAATAGTAAGCTTGCGGCAAATAACTATGCCGTCGGTCGTGGTACTAATGTAAAGGTGACACTTGGTGATATTCGCAGTATCAAAGTAATTATCAACGGTGAGGTAACCCAGCCGGGTACTTATACTTTACCTTCATTGGCTACAGCTTTTGTAGCGTTGACAGCGGCCGGCGGTCCGAATTCAAATGGATCTTTCAGACAGATTGAAATCATTCGTAATAATAGAATTATACGTCGTTTAGATGTGTATGACTTTTTGCTGAAAGGCGATCAAAAAGACAACATCAGTTTGCAGGATCAGGATATCATCCGCGTGCCTACTTATAAAGTACGTGTAGCATTATTGGGTGAGGTGAAAAACCCGGCTCTGTTTGAGGTATTGCCAGGTGAGACTATAAACGACGTAATCCGTTTTAGTGGTGGTTTTACAGATCAGGCTTACACCGGCCGCATTAAAGTAACGCAAATTATTGATCAGCAATTACATATAGGCGATATATTTGAAAGTGATTACAAAAATTATATTCCACTGCGCGGTGATAAATATGTTGTAGAACGCATTCTGGATCGATATGAAAATCGTGTTGTAATTAAAGGAGCTGTTTTCAGACCGGGCGAATATGAGCTTCATAAAGGATTAACACTGTCTCAGTTAATCAAAAACGCTGCAGGATTAAAAGAGGATGCTTTTACCGGTAGAGGTATCATCACAAGATTAAAGCCTGATAATACCTACGAGCAGCTTTCATTTGATGTGATGGGTATAGTTAATAATTCTGTACCGGACATTGCCCTGCAACGCGAAGATGTAGTAGAAATATCTTCAATCTTTGATTTACGTGATAAATATACGGTGAGCATAAAAGGTGAGGTACGTAGTCCCGGACAATTTGCCTTTGCCGAAAACATGAGTGTTCAGGACCTGATTTTTAAAGCGGGCGGGTTTACCGAAGGGGCAAGTGCTAAACGTATTGAGGTGGCCAGAAGGATAAATAATGGTGACCCGCTATCTAAAAATGGTGCAGTGTCTACTGTTTTTAACGTCAATGTGGATCGGGAATTGAAGTCAACTGATGCTAAGTTCATTCTACAACCTTATGACATTGTGTCTATATATATCTTACCAGGTTACCAGGCTCAGAAGACGGTTAAAGTAGAAGGGGAGGTGCTTTACCCTGGCAATTATACAATTCAAAAGAAAAACGAAAAAATATCTGATATTATTCAACGTGCGGGTGGTTTAACTGCGTCGGCCGATGTAGAGGGCGGAACACTAAAGCGTGATAATATTGCAATACTCGGCATAGATAAAAATAAAATAGATACAACCGGTATTGAAAAAGAACACATGGAGCGATTAAACAGGTTGCAACGAAGCTATAAAGACACAACTAAAACGCCAGTATTAAATGCCGAATCTGCGCAGATGCGTAATGATTATGTTGGTATAGATTTAAAAAAAATATTAAAGGTTCCAGGCTCAAATAATGACCTGATATTAGAAGACGGAGATATTATCCGCGTGCCTAAACAACAACAGATTGTACGTGTAAACGGCGAGGTTTTGTATCCAAGTGCGGTAGTATTTGAAAAAAGCAAGACATTTTCATCATATGTATCAAATGCTGGTGGTTATTCTCCGAAAGCACTAAAAAGAGGTGCTTATGTTGTTTATCCTAATGGTACCGTAAGAGCGACTCATAAGTTCTTGTTTTTTAACAGTCATCCGGGGGTTAAGCCAGGAAGTGAAATATTTGTTCCTGTTAAGCCAGAAAGAAAAGGACTGGGTACTACAGAAATTGTTGGTCTGACAACGGGGTTGGCTTCATTAGGAGCTATAATTCTAGGAATATTAAGCTTACATAAAAACTAGTAGCACGATAGCATTGAGATTATCCGATTGACCAATTTGTAAGAGTTAGCGTAACTACGTTAAGTCTAAATAACAATAATTTAAACTTTCTTTAAATAAAGTTGTCTATTTTTGTAAGTGAAGATGATATATCTTATATTTATTATAATATTGTTAGTTGCTGAATTAGCTTATTTCAAGATAGCCGATAAGTACAATATTATAGATAAACCTAATCACCGAAGTTCTCACACAATTATTACTATTCGTGGGGGAGGGATAATTTTTCCAATATCCGTACTTATCTGGTTCATTTGCTCCGGGTTGCAGTACCCATTGTTCGTTACAGGAGTTTTTATTATATCATTAGTAAGCTTTATTGATGATATAAAAGAATTCCCTAAGCGATGGCGCCTATCAGCTCACCTTGTAGCCATGGTGTTGGTGATGTTGCAACTAAAACTATTCGCGCTGAGTTATTTGTTAATTGTACCCTTCTTTGTGTTTTTTATAGGTGTTATCAATGCCTATAATTTTATGGACGGCATTAACGGTATTACTGGCGTTTATAGTTTAGTTTGTTTGCTAACATTGTTTTGGATTAATCAAACCCAAATTCATTTTGTTGACAGCGCTCTGCTGGGAATAGTTACTATTGCCATAATGGTTTTTAATTTTTTCAACTTTCGTACCAAGGCTAAATGCTTTGCCGGCGATGTTGGGAGTATATCAATGGCGCTAATTATTTGCTTTTTGCTTTTAAAACTGATACTTCAAACCAACGATATAAGGTATTTGCTTTTGTTAATGGTGTATGGTATAGACGCGGTTTTTACTATAATAATACGCCTAATCCGTGGCGAAAATATACTTCAGGCTCATCGTTTGCATCTTTATCAGTTAATGGTAAATGAGTGTGGTTACAAACATCTTTGGGTAGCTTTATTATATGGTGCAATTCAGTTGATGGTTAATTTCTTGATAATAGGGTATTTAAACGCAAGTAAATATTATCTATTGATAACTATGATTGTTATGCTATCATTAATTTACTTGATAATGAGGTTTTTAATTAACAATAAGAAAATAATTAAAACCAAATCAATTTAATGGGGTTTTTACTCCATTGCCCCTAGATATGAAGAAAGCTGTACAAGTCCTATTTTTGTTAATTATAGTGTCAGCTGCCAAGGTTAAAGCACAATCTCAGCTTATTCCTCTCAGTAATGATATTAACAACCGTATAGATAAAAGCATTTACTTTTCTGGGAATGAGCGCAGTCACACAGCTATGCGCCCATTTATAGTTGGTGATATGATTGACTCTGCAAAGTACGACTCATTATTATCGCCAGTAAAACCTAAGGATTGGCAAACGCGTACGTGGCTTGCTCGTAAGATCTTTACCCAACATTTACTTGAAGTACACAGGCCGGACTTTGAACTTGACGGGGATTTTTTACCTACATTAACCACCGGACGAGAGTCTGGCAGATCATTATATCTTAACACACGCGGATTTCAGTTAGAAGGGGTAATTGGTAAAAAGAAGCTGTTTTCTTTTACCTCTTATTTGTATGAGAACCAGGCGAAGTTTCCAGTGTATGTCACTGATTTTGTAAACGCTAATCAGGTAGCTCCCGGTCAGGCTGTACTCCACAATACAACTATTCATAATACATTTGATTTTGCATATTCAGGTGCAACACTTTCGTTTACTCCTTCTAACTATTTAAATATTCAGGCGGGGTATGATAAAAACTTTATAGGTGATGGTTACCGGTCGTTACTGCTCTCAGATAACGCGGTTAATTATCCCTTTATAAAACTGGTTGCAACAATAGGCCCATTGCGTTATATGGCTATGTATGCACAGTTTACCGATATTCATGATGCGGTGTTTGATGACAGTACTCCGTTTCCTAAAAAGAATGGGATATTTCATTATTTAAGCTGGAATGTAAATAGGAATCTGAATTTCGGGTTATTTGAAAACGTAATGTGGGAGCCAGGGCAAATAGATTTTAGTTACTTAAATCCAATCATATTCGCTCACCCTGTAGATCAGGCTAATGGCTCGCCTGGTAAATCACTCATCGGGTTTACCGGAAGTTATAAATTCCTCCAGCATTATATACTCTACGGCCAACTGGCCATTAATGAATTTACTTTTAAAGAGGTTTTTGCGGGTACCGGTTATTGGGCCAATAAACAGGGGGCTCAATTAGGGTTAAAATACCTGGATGCCTTTAATATAGCTGGGTTAAATTTACAAGGCGAATATAACGTGGTGAATCCGTACACTTATTCTGCTGACAGAGAAATTAAGAACTATGGGCATCTTAATCAATCTTTAGCCCATCCGTATGGTGCCAATTTTAGGGAGTTTTTATTAATAGCCAACTATAATATAAAAAGATTTTCAATACATGGCCAGGGTGGCTATAGCTTGTACGGGCAAGACCCAACTGGTATGGATTATGGCAAAAATATTTATCTATCCTATACAGACAGGGTAGCAGATTACGGTAATTATATAGGTCAAGGTATCAAAACCCATTTATATTACCTTAGTTCTAATATCTCTTATTTACTGAATCCTAAAAATAATTTAGGCATTGAATTAGGATATACTTATAGAAGAGAGAACAGTGCCGGCGGAGCTTATAATGCATCAATTATATCTTTTGGAATTAAAAGCTCATTTAGGAATTTATATTATGATTTTTAAAATATAACTATAATAGAATTTGAATACTTTGAATTTTATAGTAGTTATATTTTAAATTCATGGTACTTTTGTTAACGTCTACTAAACTTTAAAACTATGTTAAATAGAATCAATGTCGTACCGAGATGGATTATCTTCTTCTTAGATATTTTTTTCTGTACAACCTCTTTAGTCCTGGCTCATTTAATAAGTAATAATTTCGAGATAGTAGCTGTTCCATATGAAGCCAAAAGAAATATACTAATTACCTTTCTTTTAATAAACTGTACTGTATTCGGGTTACTCAAAACCTACTCTGGCATAGTGAGATTTACTAGCGGACAGGATTCAGTTCGTATATTATTTTCTGTGTTGTTGAGCAATTTTATCTATTTTATTATCAGCAACGTATCGGGTGTAGAAAGTATTAGAATTAATCGGGTTGTACAGGTGTTGATTATTAATGTGCTTTTTAGTTTCGTCGCATTAATTAGCTATCGTCTGGCCGTTAAGTTTATTTTTGCCTATATAAATAAACTTAAGCTCAACCTGAAACGCGTAGTTATTTACGGTGCCAATGAAACCGCCATTGCAACTAAAAGGGTATTGGATGGACAAAATGTTGGCCTCAATATGAATATTGTAGCTTTTATTGATGAGGATAATAAAAAGCGAGGAAAAAAGGTTGATAATATTACTATCCATCCTTTAGCCGATATTGAAAAAATATTTTCGGGTGAGAAAATAGATGAGTTGATAATTGCCAAAAACGATATAGATGTTAATATAAAGAACACCATCGTTGACGTTTGTTTAGCCCATAATGTTCGGGTGCTTAATATCCCACCTATAAGTAAATGGATAGGGGGGCATCTTAATCAAAGCCAATTTCAGAATATTAAAATTGAAGATGTATTGGAGCGTGAACCAATACAGATCAATAATGAACTGATAGACCAGCAAATAAACGGTAAAAGCATTCTAGTTACCGGCGCGGCAGGTTCCATCGGTTCTGAATTGGTAAGACAGATCATAAAATATCAACCTTCCGTAATTATCTTAAGTGATATTGCAGAAACCGCACTCCATGAACTGCAATTGGAGTTACAGGATGGGCCCTATGCTGAGGCTAACTTTATTCCCTTTATAGGAGATGTAAGAAATAAAGAGCGAATGACTCTGCTATTTGAAACTTACAGACCCACTTATGTTTATCATGCCGCAGCATATAAACACGTGCCGATGATGGAGAATAATCCATGTGAGGCTATTAATACTAACGTTTTGGGTACTAAAACAGTTGCAGATCTGGCAATGCGTTATGGTGTTGAAAAATTTGTAATGGTTTCTACAGATAAGGCAGTTAATCCAACCAATGTAATGGGCGCATCTAAGCGTATCGCTGAGATGTATGTTCAGTCATTAATTGATTTTCATTCAGATGATAATGTGATTATTAACGACGGCATGAGCATTGTTAATGATAAATCGAAAGGAAGAAATCGTACCAAGTACATTACCACGCGTTTTGGTAACGTCTTAGGCTCTAATGGTTCTGTCATTCCGCGCTTTAAAGATCAGATTAAAAGAGGGGGACCGATTACGGTTACTCACCCCGAGATTACCCGCTATTTTATGACTATTCCGGAAGCATGTCGTCTTGTTCTGGAGGCCGGGTCAATGGGAAGCGGTGGCGAGATTTATCTGTTTGATATGGGCAAATCGGTTAAAATAGTGGATTTGGCCAAAAAAATGATCCGCCTGTCTGGTTTTGTAGTAGATCAGGATATTAAGATCACATTTACAGGTCTTCGCCCCGGCGAAAAGCTGTATGAGGAGTTACTAAATGATGCTGAAAATACGGTGCCTACCCATCATGAAAAAATCATGATTGCTAAGGTACGTAAGCAGTCATACCTGCAGATAAACAAACATGTTAATGAACTGATAAAACTATCCGGCTCATTTAGTGATCATAACGTAGTGCGTAAGATGAAGGAGATTGTGCCTGAGTATAAAAGCAATAATTCTATTTTTGAAGAGTTTGATGTTGAAAAAGTACCTGTTGCTTTATAAACTTCTCTTAAAATGTTGCAGGTTTCAATCCGGTCAGTTTAATTTAGATGGACCCGGGTCACGAAAACACAGCTCAAATAACGATATTTGCTAAAACAAGTTAAGTGATTGTAGAAATCTATAATCACTTTTCGTTTTATATTATGATTTAGATAATGCCTCATTATAGCTTTCCTGAAGGTAAAAAAGTAAATATTTGTGTAATTGGTGATATGATGCTCGATCATTATATCAAAGGTTCATGCGACAGAATTTCACCGGAAGCGCCTGTGCAGGTTGTTGATGTAGCAACCGAAATGTACAGTCTTGGTGGCGCGGGTAATGTAGTTGAAAACCTGAAATCGTTAGGCGCTAACGCATCTATTATCAGTTTATGCGGCGATGACGAAGCTAGCCAGATTATGGCTGCTGAACTTAAGAATGCGCAACCGGCATTTTATCATCTTGTAAAAGATTCCTCTCGGCGTACAACCATAAAAACCAGAGTTATTGTAAGCAGACATCAGCTTATTCGCCTGGACAAAGAAGACAAGCATTATTGTGACGATACGATAGCAGACGATATCCTGGAATTTTTTGAAAAAAAAGTTTCAGAAATTGACGTTTTGATTATCTCTGATTATTGCAAAGGGGTGTTGAGCCCGTATCTGGTGAAAAAGCTGCTTAGCTTGTGTAACCAGCACCAGGTAACCAGTATAGTTGATTCCAAGCATAAAGATTTGTCAAAGTATTACGGCGCAACCGTAATAAAGCCAAATAAAAAAGAAGCCAGCCTGGCATCAGGTATAAATATTACTAATAATGAAACACTCCAACAGGCCTGCCAGATAATAGCTGAAATTACCAACTGCCAATCTGTAGTAGTTACCTTGTCTGAAGATGGTATAGCTATGTATCATCATCATAAATTAGACAAAATACCAACCAAGGCAATAGAAGTATTTGATGTAACCGGAGCCGGTGATACCGTAATTGCCGCCCTGGGTTTTGCTTTGGCAAATGGATTGCCTATTAATGAAGCCTGTAACTTTGCAAACCACGCTGCCGCTGTTGTAGTAGCCAAATTTGGTAGTGCGGTGGCCACTTTAGAAGAGATAAATCAATTAAAATAAGAGCGGATGGATTTCCAGAACAGCATATTAGAGCAAATACAGGAGCATCAGGAGGTTATTAGATCAATTAGCTCAGCGGCTTTTGTTAATCAGATAACATCAGTTTGCGAATTAGTTGCCGATACCTTAAAAAAAGGTAGTAAGATATTGCTTTTTGGAAATGGAGGCAGCGCGGCAGATGCGCAGCATATTGCAGCAGAGTTTTCAGGCCGTTTTGTAAAAGAGCGCCGGGCTTATCCTGCCATCGCGCTAACAACAGACACCTCTGCGCTTACCGCTATAGGTAATGATTATGGATTTAATAAAGTATTTTCACGCCAGATAGAAGCGTTAGCCGTACCCGGCGATTTGTTAATAGGCATCTCTACCAGTGGAAATAGCGCCAACGTGATACAAGCCTTATCAGATGGTAAGCAAGCCGGTTGTCGAGCTGTTGGATTTACCGGTAACGATGGTGGTAAAATGAAAGAGATATGTGATATTACGCTGGTTGTTGATAGCAAAGTAACAGCCCGCATTCAGGAAGCACATATTTTGATTGGGCATATACTGTGCAGCCATATAGATAGTATTAGCTAATATATTCCTCAGAAATATTCCTGAAAGAAGCAACACTTATTTTTATCCCGGTCTTTATATCGCCTGCGGGTGTTATTACCAAATTTTATATTACTTTCGCGTAAAGATTTTAAAATCTTCCTCTTTTAGCCTGAATGTTTAGATTGTAATGATTTACAGATACGCTACTTTTATTAAGGCGATCAATCTTTCTATTGATTATGCTATACTAAACCTTAGCATGGTAATAGCATATCTGATAGTTGACAGATCATACATTTTTTGGGCCAGTAATAAAAATTATTTGCCGGTAGTACTGGTGCTTAACCTGATATGGCTATTAGCAGCCAACATTACCGGTTTGTATGAGGGAGTGTTGAATAAAGATTCTATTCGCACTTATCAGAGTGTATTTAAAACTTATCTGCTTTTTATATCGCTCATTTGTTTTACCATTATTATTATCGGCACCAAAAGCTATTTTATTACGCGTGAGTATTTGTTTTATTCGCTGGCGTTATTTGGCTTTTTAGTTGGCGTATGGAAATTGATATTTCTGACCATAAGGAAAAACGACCGGACACTGCTGGTTGATACCCGTAACATTATCATTGTTGGTGCAGGTGCCGTGGGGACTGATCTTTACCAGTTTTTTGTAAATAATCCTGACAGGGGCTATACCGTAGCCGGCTTTTTTGATGACGATCCATCGCGCGTGGCGCCAGGCAGCACTTATCTAGGCAAGACAGATGATTGCATTGACTACGTAATTATAAATGAGGTTGATGAGATATATTGTGCCCTGCCTGTGGCACAGTCTGAAAAAATAGAGCAACTAATGGTGGATGCCGATAAGCATCTTATTCGCTTTCGGATTATTCCGGAGTATTACATTACGCCTAAAAAGGCAATGCTGGTGCAGAATTTTGAGCATATACCGGTAATATCTATCAGGCCCGAACCATTAGAAAGCATGTTTAACCGCATGATTAAGCGGTTATTTGACGTAACATTTTCTCTTTTTGTTATAGTTTTTGTGTTGAGTTGGCTGTATCCGATATTGGCCATCATCATTAAAATGCAGTCCAGAGGTCCGGTATTATTTAAGCAGATGCGTTCAGGACGCGATAACATGCCTTTTAAATGTTTGAAGTTTAGGAGTATGCGTGTTAATAACGATGCTGATAAGGTGCAGGCTACCCGTAATGATAAACGTATTACCCGCATCGGCTCATTTATGCGACGTACCAGTCTTGATGAATTGCCCCAGTTTTTTAACGTATTAAGGGGCAATATGTCTATAGTTGGCCCGCGCCCTCATATGATTAGCCATACCGAAGAATACTCCAAACTGATAGACCAGTTTATGGTGCGGCACTTTTTAAAGCCTGGTATTACCGGCTGGGCGCAGGTAAAAGGTCATCGTGGCGAAACCAAAGCTACCGAAGACATGATGAACAGAGTGGAGGCCGACGTATGGTATCTGGAGAACTGGTCGTTCCTGTTAGATCTTAAAATTATCTTCCTCACTGTTTGGAACAGCATCCGCGGCGAAGAGAACGCATTCTAATATGTCGTTATTTACAGATCAGTTGGGGCGTAGGTTAGCTTTACATGCATCGCCCCGGCGTATCATTTCCCTGGTGCCCTCGCAAACCGAATTGCTGTTTGATCTGGACCTGCAACAGCAATTAGTTGGGATAACCAAATTCTGCGTTCATCCAGAAGATAAGGTTGGCAATAAAACAAAAGTGGGCGGCACTAAACAACTGGATATACAACTGATCCGTTCGTTAAAACCAGATCTTATTATTGCTAATAAAGAAGAAAACGAGCGCAGCCAGATTGAACAGTTAATAGAGGAGTTTCCAGTTTATGTCAGCGATATCGATAATCTGGATAGCGCCCTGCAGATGATTTCCGACGTAGGAGCGTTGACCGATCGTAATTTAAAGGCGGCAACTCTTACCGCACAAATAGCAAGAGCTTTTGATGATTTGAAAGTTGAGCAGTCCTCGCTACTAAAAGTGGTTTATCTGATATGGCGCAAACCTTGGATGGCAGCCGGTAAAGATACTTTTATTGACGATATGCTTAGCCGTTGCGGCTGGCAAAATGCATTGACAGAAGCGCGATATCCGCAACTTACTGACGATATGCTGTGTAGCGTAAAGCCCGATGTTGTGCTACTCTCGTCAGAACCTTATCCTTTTAAGGAGAAACATATTCAAGAAATAGCTCAAATAGTACCCCATGCAAGGATAGAATTGGTAAATGGGGAGATGTTTTCGTGGTATGGAAGCCGTCTTTTACAAGCTCCTGAATATTTTATACAGCTGATTAACAGGATGAAATAACGTTCTGTTAAAAATGATTTGAGGTTTAATCATAAAGTTATATCTTTGCCAACTCAATAAAAATCCTAACTGCGGAAGTGGCGTAATTGGTAGCCGCACCAGACTTAGGATCTGGCGCTTCACGGCGTGGGGGTTCGAGTCCCTTCTTCCGCACAAAACCGCATTTGCAGCTTGTAAATGCGGTTTTTTTGGTTTTGCGTCATTATTTGCGTCAATCCCTGATAAATTTAAACTGGTAAGCCTTAAACAAAATATGCCTGTACCTCCTTATCGCGAAGCTCAGCTGGTCAATGGCGACAAGCCTATTACCGAGCGGTGGTACATCGTTTTTTATTGCTGGGATGCCAATAAACAACAATTGGTAAGGAAGCGCGACTATAAGATCAACCAAAAGAAAACCATTAATCAGCGTAAGGCTTACGCCCGGGAAATGATCGCTAAGATTAATTCTTACTTAAAGGAAGGCTGGCATTTTGATTCGCAAAGAAAGCGAAGCGAGAAAGTTGCTATCTATACAGACCGTGAACGGGATTTTACCGTTGACCAGGCCTTTAAATTTATTATGCCGATTGTAAGATCAACGAAAAGGCAGGCCACATTTAACAGCTACAACGGTACCGCTAATATGTTCCTGGCTTTTTGCGAGGAAGCTGGTTGGCTGCACTGGAAGATAAAAGAACTTACACAGGATGACGTTTTAGCCTGGCTTGACTACCTGCAATCACGGGAAGAAAGCCCGATCGGTAATCATACGCGTAATAAGTACCTGGGTTATATCAGCGCGATGTTTACCATGATGAAAGAGCGTAAAATTTTAACAGTTAACGTAGCTCAGGGCACGCGGTTGTTAAAGTATGATATAAAAGGTAATGTGGCTTTCACTATTGAGCAATTGGAAGCCCTAAAGAAAAGGATACAGCCCACCAATAACCAATTATGGCTATTCATTACGTTTATGCTTTATGGATTTATCAGACCGGCTGAAATTGGCCGGTTAAAGGTGAATATGATCGACCTTAGTAATAGTTGTATCAATATGCCGGGCAATATCAGCAAAAACCGCAAGCCCAGGCATGTTAAAATATCCCAGGCGTTCCGTTTATACATTGAGCAATTAAACTTAGGCCAATACCGGCCTGACCATTATGTATTTGGTAGAAACCTTGAAACAGGTGCGGTAGCTATACAGCATAATTTTGCTACTGCTGCATTTTTGAGTATCAAAAGGGAGATGGGATTAGGGCCTGAATACACGCTTTATTCTTTTAAACACACCGGGGTGGTGGTGCATTTTAGAGCCGGTGTAGATATCAAATCATTACAGGCACAATTAGGGCATCAATCTATAGAGGAAACAGATACTTATTTGCGGTCGCTTCATTTATACGCGAGCAATGAGATTATAGACAAAAGCCCCTCAATTTAAAAAGGGGCTTCAATTTCTACGTGGGATACTTGATATTGACCGATTACTCTGTCATCCCAGGCCGTTACCTGGTAGTTTTCATATTTTAGGTCATTGTCACGCGGTTTGTGCTTTCTTATCAGCATTTTTTCTAAACGTTCAGCTTGCTCCGCTGAACACAGAACCACACGCACCGTGTAGCGGTTGCGATTCATTTTGCTTTTGTAAGTGACACGATGAGGTGGAACTTTAGCGCCGTAATATCTTTTCTCTGTCCATTCCTGAAAATGGCGGTATAGCGTTCGGTAAAGATTGTTTGATGAAAAGCCGACGTACACAAGCCTGTCATTTTCCTTAATCAGATATACGCCGGATCTCTTTTGAGTTTCCGGGAAGGATGTGCCACCGTTAGCACGGTATGGCGGGTAAAATTTAAACACTTTCATATCAGAAAAAGCCCGGCTATTTAGAAGCCAGGCTTGTATAATTCGTTTCAGGTTTGCCGAAAACCTTTGTTTCCAGGGCTGTGATACGGTTGGTATTGATGTTGTTTACCCGAACCAACTCGGTATAAGCAGAAGTGAGCTGCTGTAGCTGATCGCTTTGACGGGCAAAACTAAGCGCGAAACCAAACAAAAATGTTGCCGATGATACCAGATAGGGGAATGCCTTTTCTAGTAGCGGTTTATGATAGCGCTGTACCATCGGTTTTAAATTGATGTTCATAGTACCACTGCAGCAAGTAGACGCCATCGCTCCAGGTTAACTTACCGTCTGCGGCAACTTGTGCCACCAATACCGATAAATTGTGAAAAAATGCGCTTTGCGTATCACCGGTTAATTGTTGCAGCTGCTTTATTGCCGCCTCGGCAATCTGTACCGGGTCAGTTAGCCCCGCGGTCGCGTCGGCCAACTTCAGGTTAGTTAGCAGGATAGGCAGTTGTGCACGTAGCGCGGCTTTGATTTTATCGTCGATATCGCCGGGGATAATGGCCGTCAGAACATCAGCGACCGGCGAATCAACGAAATTTTTCATGTTCTCTACCACTTCCACACCTATGTGTATCGCGGTTTTAAACTCACCCGGAAGGCCATCAAACAAACTTTTGATGCTGGCCCAAATGCTTTTTAAAAATGATCCCAGGCTCATGACTAATCAACTTTAGTGGTGATCACCTGCGCAGGGGTGAATAATTTAAATTTCAGGTAGGAGATAGCTGCACAGCCCGCAACGATAGCCATTTGCTTCGCATCAATGTGCACATTGCCTGCCTGTATAGAGCTGTAAAAGGCATCTACCACGGCACTGCCGGCCGCAACTAATAAACCACGGCCCAAATCGGCCCAATTCAGGGAAAGGAAGTCTGATGTAACTCTCATATAGTTTTAATTATTAGGGAAAGGGGTTTTAGCTTGACAGGCTGGCGATATCCGCCTGTAAGCTGGTTATCAATTGATCTATCGCCTCGCCTTGTTGCGTGTTGATTTCTTTATTATGCGTTTGCTGATCTAGCTGATTTTGCAAATCTGCTACGTAGTCGGCTTTGTCAATAACCGTTACAGTGGTAATAGTTACAGTGTTATCCTGTACTGTTTTTGTTGTTTCCGTGGTTGTCATGGGATAATATTAAAAGGTTGATAATGCGGCACGCACCCAGGTGTTTGTTGCCGTGCATACATAAATAAAACCGGATGTAATACGTATTTCGCCAGTGGTACCGGTAGAGGTTGATGTTGAAGGCGCGGTATTTAAAGCCGAAACTTTAAACTGTGTAGCCGTAGTAACACCGGTATTGTCTACCGTAAATTTAGCCGTGTGTGTACCTGCTGTTGCTGCTGCTGTATTTGTACCAGCGTTAATTAAATATTTAGGGCCTGAACCCGTAGTATTTTCAAATGGAGAGATTAATAAACCACTGTACCCCGCTGTGCCGGATTGATTGATTTGTGGGTCAAGTGCTAAAAAATATTGATTTGAGGTGCTTGACTGTAAGCCCGTTGATGTTATTTGAAACAAGCTGTTTGTTGTACCATCTCTTTTAAATGTTGCACTGTAACCGCCATAGGTATTTGGCCCCATATACAGAGCGGATGCCCCTGCTAAGATGGCTATATCTCTTGATAGGCCCGTTCCTCCGTTTTCTGCCGATATCGTATAGACATTGCCGCCCCAATAAATTTTACCCCTTTCATAGTTGGTTACCTGATCTGTGGTGTTGTATGTAACAATGCCGTTGGTACCGTTGGCGAGAGTAATAGTATGGGTAGGGCTTGTTGTGCCTAAACCAATCTTATTGCTAAAATTATGTATACCTGACCAGGTAGGGGATATGGTTTGATCTATGGCGGGTGCAGCATCGCTTCGCATAAAAGTTGTAGCGCTGCCATTAACCGCCGTTAATCCGGATAGGGCTGTTGAATTGGCAAAAGTGGGGGTTGGAATGTTAAGGGCATTGCCGCCGGTAAGGGTGGCCGCACCAGTGCCCGTGGTTGTAAATGTGATGCTATTCTGTTTGGTAGATAAAACCGTTGTAACGGCGCTTGTTGATGGATAATGAGCATTCGAATTATCCAGCGTAGTTACTTTATTACTCAGGGATTCGTATGTAGTAGAGGCGACCGGCGATGTAATATATCCTGCATCATTAGTTAACTCGCTAACATTATCATGCTGCTTTAAGAACCTTAGTACATTGTTATAGTCATATATCTGAGCACCTCCTGAACCATCAACGGAAAATTGGAAAATATTGGAGCTATTCGGAACGCCACCTTTACCACCAAACGTGAGCCAAAGTAAGTTACCGGTACCGGGCGAACCTAAATGCATGTCAAAGCCATCATCTGAAGTCCATTTTAACAAATTTCCAAACGGAAAAGATATGTTACTATTTGCTATTAAAGTACCACTTGATGATGTGAGTTGATTGCCAGAAAAGTTAATGTAGTTACCGGTAGCCGGATCAACATACTTAAATGACAAACTGCGCAATTTTACATTTCCGGTAGCATTATCAATTGTAAAAGTGCTATCAATCCCTGGACGGGATATAAAGAATTTCTTAGACGCATTTTCGCCAAAACGCCAATCTTCAGTGCTACCCGTAAAAAGACCGATTGCCCGATCTCTGTCGGACGCGTTTGCACCGATTGCCTGGAAATTACCGATACTGAGCTGGCCGGCATCTGGGTTGTAGCCGCCAAACATCTGTATTTTCCCGGCATTTAGTGTGCCGCCAACAGAAAAACCGCCGCTTATCTTTCCGCTGGCCGTTTGTGTGCTACTAAACTGGTTTAAAATGCTCATGCGGGTAATGAACGCTTTAATAAAAGTGCTGTCCTGTAGCGTCAGGTTTCGGTTTTGAGCGGTAGCCGTGATGCTAAAGGCGATTAGCAGGCCGCAAATTAATTTCTTCATTTGTTCAATCAATAGTTTATGTTCTTGCCATCGGATGTTACCGTAGGCGATATGGACGTAATGGTTACCTGGAACTCGGTACCGGCAGCACCGAAAACATGCCAATGGATCTCGCCCGCCGGGATGGTTAAATGAGAGTTGCCGCTCACCAGGCTACTGCCGTTGTTGTAGGAATAATGATAGGCCACATGCAAATCATCAACTATGGCTGCACTTAAATCAAAATACGCATCGTTATCATCTTCGCCGCTGGCCTCATAGCTTACAGAAAGCTGTACCGCTGGCAACAAATCACAGGTAGCGCCATTTGCCGGGTCATTAGCATAAGCCTGCCCGTCATTGTTAAAGTTGGCATCGGCAATGTCATCAGCTGTAGCCTGGTCAACCGTGCTGGTATAGTCTTTCGCAAAATGCACACTGCTACCTGCATAACCCGCGCCGCAATTATTGCGCACAAAATCACCTTCGCGGTGTGCGGTAAACACTTCAGGGTTATAAGGGGCGATATCCGGACAGAAAATACATTCAACGTAATACGGTTCGTATGGCGGCGTACCAGCATCACCTGTAGGCAACGGAAAGCCGTCCGGCATATCATCACTGGTCTTGCTGATTAGTTTTACCTCGCCGGTGGTTTCAACCACAAAAAACAGTTCGGTATTTTGTACCGTCATCCAACGTTTTAGCTGAAATTTAGGGCGGTTATTTGCCGGAAGGGTACCTAACACCAGCTCAGTACCGTTAAAGGTGTTCAGGATGCCAAATTGGCCGCGTAGATAAACTATGGCGCGGGTAGGGAAGGCCAGCAGATCAGCCTTGAACTTCAGGCCGTCATCATTCGCGTAAAAATACTCGGTCGGGTCGGTCAGGTCGGTCCACTCGCCAAAGTTGCCGCTGATCAGTTGTACCGTAGTGCTATCACCGCCGCTGCCGGGGTCGGTACTACCGCCGCCTGCTGCGCTACCTTTATCGTGCCAGGTGATCAGGTTATTATCCAGCTGGTAAACATGCCCGTCGGCAATCACATAACACATCATGCCTGCAACGCGTAAATGCGCGGGGATAGCATCACGCTCGGTGGTTGAGTTGCGCGTATGGAAGCCGCCCTGTATCTCGTTCTGTTCGGCTACTGGATATCCATCTGCACTGTCATTGGTATGCAGCGTTGCGCCTACTAAAGTTCCTCTATTCTGCATAATTAGGTAAGTTGAACGCTGGCTAATGGTGAATTATAGGCATTGTCTGATACCCACACATCCATTGATACCGTAGCGCCATAGGCATTGACAAAAGCCGATGCCGATCGCACTTTGGTAAATGCGGTAACCGCAAAACCGTTGATGTAAAAGGATGGTGTACCGAACAAAGCAGGAAACGCGAAAATGAGGCGCTTGCCATCGCCGCCAAAACCTGCAAATGTTTTTTTGAAGTCATCACGCAGCTCAGAGCCGGGCAATGCTAAAACATCGGCATCGGTAATAGGCTGCGTGGTGCCGTCTTTAGCAATGGTGCCCCAAAACATACGGGCCCGGTAAGTGATGCTACATGATTTTGTTTGGCTCAGCTCACCATCAGTAACGGTGATGGATTTAACGTAGGCACCAATAGCAGCGGCAACGTTACCCTCTGCCGTACCGTCCTGATCTTCGCCGGTTACCGGTATGGCATTGCCATCAACGGTGATGCCGGTAATAGGGTTGGTTTTCTTAACTGCCGCCCAGGTAAGGGTATAGGCTGTGGTTTGGCCCACTTCGCGCACCGGGTTATCTACGCTGATACTGCAATCAGGTGCCACCGGCGGGAAAAATACCTTTTCCAAAAAATCAGTTACGGTGCCGGTACCCACGTTGACATTAGCCGGCCATTCCTCACGGCTTATCGGACGGTTGCCATTAAAAGCGCCACCACCGCTACCGACGGATGCGCTGCCGCTTTTACCTTCCCAAATTCTGCTTTTACTGCTGTTCATGGTATTACGGGTTTACGCCTGCGTAGAATGTAATGCTGATTTTGTGTTGACCGCCGTCGGCACTGATAATGCGGAAGTTTTTTACATCCTCATAACCGGTTACCTCAATTGTAGCACCGTCATAAACGGGATGCCCGTCGGCCTGATCAGGCCATAGGCCGGTTGTGCGGAAGCGGGCAATTGGTTTGCCATTAGCGTTACCGGCGTCTTCAACGTTAAACACTAACGAACGGGCACCGCCTGGCACATTGGTAAAAAACATAGCCGTATCGGCATCCAGTGTGCCAAAAAAATCGCCGACGCTAATTTTTTGCAGTGATTGCAAAAAACCGCCCGGGGTTTCAGAGGGCAGCTCGGGTGGCTCTACGGTAACAAGTTGAATATTTGCCATGATTAACCTATAGCGTTATGAATTTCTCGGGTTGTGGCTGATTTTTCGCTGTAAGCAAGCCCATCGGGGTTGCGTTGGCGCTCAATCGCCATCATTTGGTTATCGTATTGTTGCAGGTTATACTGCTTAATGATCTGCGCCAGGCTAGCGGCATAAGCGTTTTTGTCGGGGCCTGCGTTGTAACCAGCTTTTTGTAATGCAATGGCCTGTTCAAAAGGTGTTTTTGCAGCCAGTACACCGGCTATCCTGTATCGACCGCCGCGTAATACCTGTACGTGAGCTTCTATAGAATCGCTCCAACTGTTGTACCATCTCCATAGTTTGCCGCCTTTAACCGTTTGACCTACTTTGCCGCTCCAACTACTGGAGGCAATATGACCAAACAGGTTATTGAACATTCGCGCCAGTTTTGAGGTACCTGAAGCGCCTTCTTTGATAGCCTGGGCAATTAATACCGATGGAAAAACACCGGTATTAACGCAGTCAGTAACTGCCGCTGGTGCTATTTGGCCGATGAATGATACAACGCTCATGGTTTACACCTTTTTAGCAGCCTCTTTAATACAGGTAGTCCACTTGTAAGCGGGATGCTTTTTTGCAATCCTTTTCGCCTCGGCGTTGATCTTGCGAAGTTTCGCAAGCCCTTTGTTTGCTTTCTTTGCCATGATGATGGTTATTTAAAATCTTCAGTTATTGCCAGGAATAGGATGATGCCGATGATTGCGGCCACCAGCATCGTTATTACTTTTTTTTTGTATCGGCTGGTGCCGCTGCCGGTGTTGCAGGTTGCGTGCCGTCATACTTAGTCAGGTTATTGGCTTTTATAATTGCCATTACCTTGCTGACATAATTCGGGTCGGTCGCGTACCCTGCTTTAATAAGCGCCTTCAGCTGATCTTCGGGCGTTTTAGCGGCAAATACGCCTGCTTTTGCATACCGGGGGTTAACTTGTAAAAACCTTACCCTGTCGGCAAATCCGCTTTCGCGGTTATCATAAGAGCGGAAGTCCGATTTTACCTTTATCGGCTTATCATGCACATACTCGGTAGTATCTAATGCAACTATACTACCATGCCAACCGGCTGACGCTTTGATGCCAAAATGATTATTGTATTTTTTGGCAAGCAAACTTTCACCATAACCACCCTCTAACGCAGCCTGCCCCATCATTACCGATGGAAACAAACCGGTACCCTTTGTTGCTGCAACGGTATCAGCTGCTATTGATGGAAAAAAATCAGATGCTTTCATTACTTAAAATATTTGCTGTGTAAATACATGATAATTACAGCCGCCAATACCAGGGTAATACCCAGGTCAATCATGCTTTCGCGGCAAATGTGCACGCCTGTGCAGTGGTGTTCGCTTTCCATATTATAGTAACTGGAGTGTTTTTAGCCTGGTTAAAAAAAGTGAGCGTTCGCCGTTGGTTATGTTGGCAGCGCCCAGGTGTGTATCCAGCACGCTGTTAAATCGGTCAATTGTCTTCCATTCGGCCACAACCCGGGCAAAGTCTGTATCAGGTAGCTTTTTCACTGCCTCCAGTGCTTTGTTAATGGTTGCGGTTGTGCCTGGCTTTATCTCAAAAGCGCCTGCATCCTTGTTGGCTGCAGCCAACTGAGTAGCCAGGTTGTGCACTACGGGTGCGGCTGCGGTTTTCTCCGGGTGAATGATCTTGTTAACCACTGGAATGTGTGTCAGGTCGTTTAGCAGCTTTGGAAGGTTAATAATTTGCTTTGCCGGTGGTAATGGTTTTGGCCTGCGTACAGGCAACGGCACTTTACCGGTGCCCTCCTGCTGGGTAGGGTTAATACTCTTACCATCAGATTGAGACGGACCGGGAATAATGCCGGTTTTGCCATCCTGTTTGCCTGAACCATCGCCATCGCCATTACCGCCGCCCAAACCGAAGTCGCCTTTTCCCGTATGACCGGTTATCAATTGATAGGCATACCATACCAGGAATGCCACCAGGACAAACACAGACAAGTAAACCAAACCACGGGCTGAGTCGTTGCTACGCATGGCGATAGTTATTTTTTAACGAGCTTGTAATGTTTGTAGCCCCAAACGCCCAAACCGATTACCACGGCGGCGATTAACAAATACTTCATGTTGTGTGTCATTTGGTTAAACTATTTTAGGTTAAGAGATCTCAGCCGCTTTAACAGGCTGGTTTTTGTTTTTAGTTTGTCGGTCGGGTCGCCTGGTGCGCTTACAATTACTTTGGTTAGCGTTCCGTTGCCCTCGTTTTTATAGGCCTGGTTATACTCACGGTAAAAAGCTTGCAAGCTTTCGGCAGGCATATCCAGCAATATTTTGTAAAGCCTTTCTTTATCGCCATTCCGGCCGATGTTAATCACCTGCCGGATGCCTTTTTCTTCTACCAGTATGCGGTGCGCATCTTTTACAAGGTTGCTGGCAAAATCATTACTGGCTGGCATATCATCACCGGATACTGGCAACAGGTAGCGGTGTTTTTTCCAATAGGTTACCACCTCGTAAGTGAGGTAGGCAATCAGCGCTATAACCAGCAGTTGTTTGATGAAATTTTTGTCGTTCATGGCGATGTTATTGACCGTTGATTTTTGCCAGTACCGCAGGCTGATTAGCTGTTGCACCTGTGTGAAAAATTGAGCCGAACTCATCTTTTACATTGCCCCAAAAGCTGGTTTTGGTTTTATAACTTTTATAGGCGAAAAAACCTGCAATCAGTACAAGCATGATTAAGAAAACAATTCCGATGGTTCTCATTACTTCTTGTGTTTAAGCCACTTAAAATTCAGTTTCTTGTTATGGTATAGCCAAATACCTATCAGCAATACCACGGCGGCAATAGCCGCCCACATCAGCCAGTTGGTTTTTTTCTCGGCAAAATCGGGTAGCTCGGCTGTTTTGGTTTGACCGTCGGGCGTAGTGAGCTGGTTAGTGTTGGTGTTAAACACTGAGCCATCGGCAAAATGGATATTACCATCAGCATCCGGCGTTAAGTCCAGGTCATCCGGGTCGATATTCATATCCAGCGAATTAGGGTCACTGTCATCACCAGGATAAGAACCTGCGCCAGTCGGGTCACCTATGGAAGTGGGGTAGCCTTGTGCGGCCAGCTGCGCGGCGATTTGTGCATCAGATAAGCCTTGATTTTTCATTGCGGCCATCACTCCTAAAAGTGCGGCGCTGATTTCAGGCTGTCCCATTGCTGCTGCGGCGGCGGCGGCAATGTATGGTAGGTTTTTCCAGGTGAACTTACCGACCGCTACAACACTTTTAACTAAAGGTGCCTGTACATCTCGGATCACGTGAGCTGTGCCAATACCAACACCCCTTGCCACATGTGCAGCTCCCACACCAACGCTTCTTACCACGTGTGCGGCACCAACACCGATATCTCGCGCGGTGTGTGCTACAGCTGTAGCGGCACCGCCCACGGCATGACCAACCGATTTAGCGGCGCTACCTATGGCGTGGCCGATTTTATCAAAATTGATCCCTAAAAAATTGGAATACTCGTTTTGCTCAGAAGGGTTGAGGCTTTGGATAAAGCCGTGATACGCCAGTATTTCGCTTGGCTGCAGACCGGCCACCAGGTTAGGCATGCCGCCTCCGAAATTACTTTCAAAGCGGTGTTTACCTACAATGTGGGTAACGCCAAATTGCTGTGCTTTGGCTTTAACGCCCAGGCTTAGCGGGTCGGCGTAACTGATATATTGATCTATCAGGTTACTGTCATCAGAAGTGACAAACAGCGTGCGTTTAATGCGCGGATCATCCAACGGGATGCCCTTGTTGATGTTGGCAATAAATCCCTTCTTAGGGACAACGCCCTGGCGCTGTGGCTGGTTATAGCCGTCGAGGTTTGCCGATGGCCCTTTGATGTTAGAACCGGAATTTGAAAAATCTTCAAGTATGGTACCCTGGCTCATTGTTTTAAATTTTGTGGTTTCCGTTGTGCTCCCGGTCGAACCTTATGGCGCGCTCCAGTTGCAAATTCATGCGTTTGCGGTGCTCGGGGTCAGCCCCGTTAAGCACCCTTGTTAGTGCCCTTACCAGCCCTTTCAGGCTGTAGCCGCGGGTTGCCAGTTGCTGAAATGCCCAGGCGTCTGCTTTTTCCTCATCTACCGTTTGCAGCATCACGTGTGCCGCTTCGTGCATCATGATAAACAGCACGTATTCAGGCGGCATATTTTGGGTTTGCCTGGCGCTGATCTCCATTACACCGGTTTCGCGGTTTACCCTGGCCGGTGTGTTTGGCAGATCGGGGAC
>Ga0153918_1000242_pt1 | contig 31928 bp, 38 predicted proteins | sample TSFL002MetaG_FD_104687 | JGI IMG/M metagenome (GOLD analysis project Ga0153918, IMG submission 104687) | Attine ant fungus gardens microbial communities from Florida, USA - TSFL002 MetaG | ecosystem: Host-associated > Fungi > Mycelium > Unclassified | place: USA: Florida, Paynes Creek Historic... | reverse complement strand
TGCTGAGCTGGACGATACCCTTTTGCGCCGTGGTGGCGTCCTGAGCCGTGTATTTCCCTTTCGCAAGGTCATACGCCGCCTTAACTGCTTTAGGCGTCGCTGCGACGCTCTCAGACGTGCTGTCGGTCGCGCTAGTGAGCTGAACAATACCCTTTTGTGCCGTGGTAGCGTCCTGAGCCGTATATTTCCCTTTCGCAAGGTCATACGCCACCTTAACTGCTTTAGGGGTCGCTGCGACGCTCTCAGACGCGCTGTCGGTCGCACTGCTTAGCTGAGTGAAACCCTTAGCGGTGAGCGTGGCGTCAGGATGGCGGCGGGACTGCTCATGCTCAGCGAGCTTGTCGTCGACGTAGTCCTGCGTTGCCATCACCGTTGAGGTGTCGATGGTCAGCTCGACTGACTCGATGTCGCTCACCATGATAACCATGCGCACGGTCTGCGCCCGGCCTGACCCCTCAGCCAGCGCTGGCTTGTAGCTTTCAGCCATATTGCCGACCGCAATCAGCGTGCCGGTGTCGTCATAGAGGCCGAGCTCACGCATCCAGAAACCGCCGGTCTCAGGCGGGATGAGCAGCTCCGCCACGACATAATTTTTATTTTTCTTGTCCTGGCTGATTTTGTTCAGCGCGTGACGCCAGACCTCTTTGATCAGCTTTGTCTGGTTCGGATCAGGCACCGGCAGCGTACCGCCGCCGTCACCGACGGCCATCGCCGTAAAATTCACCTTTTTCCCGTTCGGGACGGTCGCCGCCGCGAGTTTTTCGGCACCGGCTTTGGTGATGACCGTTTTATATTTCACTGTCATTGTGCTCTCACTTATCCGGGGTAAACTGTGATGATGTCGCCGTCATAGCTCAGGGCGCCGATGTACAGATAGCCGGGAATGTCCTGAATAATATTGAGGCCGATAAGATGGCGGCTGGCTGGCTTTGCATCGGCAATAAGCCGCTCCATTTCGTAATACATTTCTTCGGTGATGCCGGTCTCTAACACACCGATATCGAGGCGAAACGTGCCGGGCGGGTCGTTTGTCTGCCACCACTCAGACACGTATATCAGGTAGCCGAGCGGCTCCACCACGCGGCGCACAGCCCCAATCGTTCCTTTGTGTGCGTGGATATACCAGGCATTGCGGATCACATCCCGTTTAGTGGCTTCCGGCCAGTTCTCATCCCAGCGGTCAACGGAAAACGCCCACGCCAGCCACGGCAGGAGGTTTGCCGGGCAGTCGTCCGGGCTCCGGAGTCGGCGCAGGGGTACGGGGGTATTTTCGATTTCCGCGCAGGCGCGCGCCGCCGCCACCTCCAGCGGCGAGGAGCCAACCGGTAACAGCCGGGTGTCATTCATCATTGCCCCCTATGGTGACGCTGTACTCGCTGCACCATGACGCCTGCGTGTCATCAAGGACGATGTCAGCCACCGGCGCGGCCAGCTCGACACGCTGCACGCCCTCGACGTGGAGCGCCGCATAGATGGCCGATTTACGGATGTCACGCCCGAGCCGGTGCTGCGCGGTGATATACGCCTGTAACTTTGCTTTTGCCGCACTGAGCACCGGCTCACTTTCGGGACCGGGATAAAGGTAAAGCGACGCGGTGATTTTGTAGTCGACGATTTTCGCTGACTGCACGGTCACGCGGTCGGCCACCGGCCTGACGTCCTCGTCGTTCAGCGCATCGCGCACGATGGCGAGCAGCTCGTCAGAGGCCACGCCGTTATTTTCACGCGACAGCACAGACACGGTCACACACGCAGGCTCGGGACTGATGACGGAAATATCCGCGACACGCCCGTCGGCGCTGCGGCCATGAAACTGATATGCACCCGTTGAGCCTGCGGTACTCAGTCCCTCAAAAGCCTGTTGAATCCGCAGACGGTAGTCGGTATTCGACTCCATTACGGCTGGCGTGGGCGGAAACGTCGTGTCGTCTGCCGGGGTGATGACGAGGCGCTCGACGTTATAATTTCCGCCTATCTGGTCAAGGTCGGCATCTTCTGCATACGCCAGCATGACCGCACGCGCGGCCTCGTTGACGCGCTGTCGCCAGATAACTTCCCGATAGGCGTTTTCCTCCAGCAACTTAACAATCGGCTCTGATTCGAGGGTCAGCGTGCGCGCGACTGCCTCCTGTTGTTCCTCCGGGTATAACGAGACGAGCGTCGCCTTGCGCTCTGCGAGGATGGTCTCATAGTCCAGCACTTCCACGACATCAGGCGCGGCGAGCTGGTTAAGGTCAACAATTGCCATAGCGTTTAACTCAGTGGAATGGTGAGGGAAAAGGGCTGGCCGTTAGCCGAGCGCGTGCCGGTGATATCGACATACAGCCCACCGTCGGTCTCCGACCGCTCAAAGGTGATGGTGGTCAGCCTGACGCGCGGCTCCCACTTCTGGATCGCGGAATAGCACGCGGCCATAATCTGCAATCGCAGTGCCGGTGTCTGCGGCTGGTCAATCAGTGCCGACAGAAGCGAGCCGTATTCACGGCGCATGACGCGCGAGCCAACCGGCGTGACGAGAATGTCACGCACGCTTTGCCTGATATGCTCAACCTCAGTGATACTGAGGCCGGTCTGGCTGTTCATTCCCAGATAACGCACTGTCATATCGGTGCCCCCGTTGTCCCGCCACTGTCGCCCGGGTGTTTATGGAGGTGCAGCACCTTCCCATTTGACGACAGTGACCCGCCGGTATGCTCGATATCCCCGGACATCGTCCCGCCTTTCTGCACTTCGAGCGTGCCGGTCGTCAGTTTGTTGGTACACACCACCTCGGGCGTATCGAGCGTGATGCGGGTCGAGGCTTTCACCAGCACCACCGGCACGGTGGTCGTAATGGAATCCGACGCGGTGACGTTGGCGGTTTTGATACCTGACACGGTGAGCGCACTGTTTTCGGGTTCGTACTCAATGACCGCGCCATCAGGGAAAGTAACGTGAAGCGCATCGGGTGAGGCTGACGGCGCGGGATTGTCATCTGAGAAAATGCCCGGCAGCACAAAGGCCGTATCGAGCTCACCGCCGATGGCCAGCAATAACACCTGCTCGCCAACGGATGGAGCCCACCACACGCGAGAGCGCCCGGCTCGACAGGTGAGCCAGTTAAGCCAGGTGGTTTGCATGCCGCCGGTCTGGACACGACACAGCCCCTCGTCGAGGTCGACGTCGGTCACGATGCCGGTGCGGATGAGGTTGCGGATCGCGCGTGCGATTTCCTGTAGAGAATTTAAATTATTCATACAGGAAGGATGCCGCCGGGCAAGGCCAGCGGCAATTGGGCGAGGTTTTGTTAGGTACGACACAACGATCCCTTGCCACATACAGCTTGAATCGTTAGCCTGCCAGACAAAACCATAAAACATCAAAATCATTGATGACCGATGTGGCAACCTTTTCTCGTTGAGTGATATATTTAGATAAAATAATAAAAGGAACTGACTAAAAATGTTTGACTCAATCGTTTTGAACCGTTCAATAGATGGTCCTGCCATTACCATTGGTGAAATAGCAGAAGCATTGCTTTTCTATCAAAATATTCATATTGTAATGGACACATCAAATTTATTAGGACTCACTCAGTCAATTGGTCCCCATAACATTATCAGATTACTTTCCCATCCCGATGTAAAAACAACCTACATTGAGGAAATTCTCGGGGTTATGAGTGATGAGACTAACTTTGGAACTGAATACACTCTTGCGAGTGGTTATTTTTCAGGAAACCAAGAGCACGGAGAGATTAAAAGCTGGAAAAAACGCCTTGAATTCATGCTGACAAGGCAGGGATTGAATAAAACTCAAGCCGAGAATTTCACCGAAAGATTTAGACAATGCGTCACATTAAAAAGACTTACTGGAGACCACTTTATTAATGGTGGAGTGATATCTGCTGCAAAAGAAGATTTCAATGATCCTGAATACGTCTCAAGTGCTGCGCGTATTATCCTGAGAAACCTACTTCCAAAAGAAAAATCTGAGGATGAATTCTACTTCAGGATCCATCCATCTCATGGAACATTTCGCGTTTCTACCAATATTGATTTTCCTGAAATTAATAGGTATCAAAATAATGTACTTGCTAACAATGATGAAACTACGCCAGCGAGTATAGCTTCAAGCATACTTAACTCATCCTATGGCCTCATACTGGCAGCTCACTATGGTGGCGACTTTCACACATCAACAACCGAATCCAAGATAATCCAGCAGAAAAACAAACAAATTCTAACTCGTGCTAATGCCAACCGTAATGAACTAAGTAATTTTTATGAAATAGCACTCACAGGGTGTCCCGACATAGCAACAGTTATAAATAAAGGGGAAAGATCTTTTGAGGAGTTCTTAGAACTTTTAACACGTGCCAAAAAATTCAAAAAATGGCTAAAAGGAAAATCCCCCGACGAGAAACTTTTATCTCAATACCTTGAGGATATTACAACCTCCAGTTGGTTTGGTAGTGGTTCAGGCAAAGCCTTGAGATACTTAGCAAGTAATGGCCTAGGGCTTATAGATCCTATCACAGGTCTCCTCACATCAGCCCTCGATTCTTTTATACTCGATAAATTAACTGCTGGCTGGAGGCCTAATCAATTTATCATCAAAGAAATAAAACCTTTCGTTGATATACATGATAATTGTTGAAATCATTTGGCCCTGACTAAACAGGGCTAAGAGAATAGTATTTGTATATTGAGGCCATCAAACCAAATACTCTATTATAGCATTTGTAATTAATTTTTTGTCTTCCAGGCTGAATCCGAGTAACTGGCGCTCTGCGTACTGCACATCCTGAGCGTGCGCGTTTGGACGGTCTTTTAGTCCGTACTGATGGACACGCGCGATGCGCTGCACATTTCCGGTAAATTCCACCACTGCACCGTTTTCACGGCCACTGGCTTTCATGTACCGGTTAGTGCGGAGCTTCTGAAACATCGCCCGTTTAATTCGACCTTGTTTGGCTCTCAGTGGCTGGCGCTTTCGCGCCTGATACGGTGAGCCATCCGGGGCTTTTTGCTGTTTGATACGTTGCTGTTGCGCCGTTCTGAGTTGCTTCGCAATCTCACTGGCAAGCTTCCGACGCCCTGCGGGTGACAGGGCAGCAAGCAGCCCCGCGAGCTGGTTATCAAAGGGTTTAAATTCACTCATCCCACTTGCTCACCAGTTCGCCGTTGATATAGAGCTCTTTTGGACGCGTGACGGGTTCAGGCGGTGGCGGCTCCGGGGCATAGCTCACATGCAGCGCGCCGTTTTCCTCCCTGATGATGGTGCGCTCGGTGAGCTGGAGGCTGATACTTATATCAACCGTATCCTCGTCGTTTAAATCCATCTGGAAACGGTAACCTTTTTTATGCCCCTCATCGAGCGTGCAGATATCCGGCTGGTTTTCCCTCAGCCACGCGGCCACCGGCACGAAAATCAAATCAGGGTCGCCTACAAAATCGCACACGATCACATTCAGGGTGTAAATTTTCTCGTGGGACAGGGAGGCCGCGAGCCGTGCATCGATATTCCCCTCGTCGGCAAAAATGCGCATCATCTCGGGGTTGGTTTTAAGCTGCGGGATGGCGTCAGTTAGCGCTTTTCGCAGGCTGATTGCTTTCTTCATCGAGTTTATCCTGACAGGCTTTGACGGTTTCAATCTGTAACGCGCAGGCGGCGAGCGCGTGCTCAAGCCTGCGGATATCTGCACTCAGGGAGCCATTAGTGGCCGGGTCGCTTCCCGGCATCGGGCAATAGCTCACTTTCGGGCAGGCGCTGTAAACAATGACCAGCGGAGGCGCAACCGGCGCGGGTGTGCAGCCTGCGCACAACATCAGGCAGCTTGTCGCTATACCAGCGGCGTAACGTTTCATTCTCATTTATCAGCCTTGTAATGGTTTCTTCCCGTCGCACGGCCATTGCACCGGCGGCGATTAACTCACCGCGTAAAGTGACCTGCGCGGTTTCGTTTTTCCTGGCAATTCCCTGCGAAACGGAAAGCTGATTTTTCAGCATCCCGATCACATTTTTCTGTTCAACTGCCACCTTGTTTGCCCGTTCAAAGGAGCGCATCAGGTTGCCGTTTTCATGGCGCTGCCAGAGCACAACCGCCATCAGCGCGGCCAGTAAAAACAACATCATTTTCATGGTATCCCTCTGAGGCAGTAGGCACGCTCACGCGCGCGGCGATTTTCCAGCCCTTTATTGATTGAGCCATTCACATAAACCCAGCGGGTAAGCTGGTCGCACGCCTGCCACCATTGGTGGCGCTTGAGGTATGAGACCAGTGTCGACCGGCAGGCCGCGCCGGTTCCCACGTTGAATGAGAAGCTGACCAGCGCGTCGTAAATGTGCTGCGGCATTTTTACCGGCACGCAGACTGCGAGACGCCTCTCGACGTTCATCACATCCGCGACGAGGTTCGCCGCCGCCTGACGTTCTGTGATTTCCCCTTTCGGGACGACACCGGCAGTGTGGCCGATGCCTGACGTCCACACTCCCGCGCTGCACTGGTAAGGCGTCAGGCGACAACCTTCGAGGTCGGCAATCAGCGCCAGCCCCTCGGGCGAGGTGTTAAGCAGACGAAAGTCAGGCATCAGCGCCGCCAGCGCCAGCACTGCGGCCACACTGCAACGTTTAACGATTGATTTCACGAATAGCCCCCTTGTCGAGTCCGAGTGACGTCAGATAGAGGTACGTTTTGCGCTTAAACCAGTAATTCGTAAGCGCGGTAAAAATGGCGCATCCGCCGCCCACGTAAAGCGCCATCTTTTCGGGCGATATTGCGCCGAGGTACGCCAGCGCGACGGCCAGCCAGTAGGCGATAAACGTGGTGATTTTCTCCATACTCAGTCCCATAGATTCACCGTTTCGGTTCTGGCCGCGCTGTCGGTCTCGGGCAGTTCAATTGCCGTGCCGTGCGGCAGGATGACGCCGAGCTCAGACACGCCGGGATTCGCTTCTAAGACGGTTTCGACCACGCCCTCGGTGCGCCCGTAGTACCGCACACAAATCGCGTCGAGGGTGTCGCCCTGTAGCGCGTACGCTTTCATCAGATTTGCCCCACAATGCAGCGCGCTTTGTCCTGGATGCGTGCCACAGACCAGCGCATATCCCGCCACATTTCATCGATAGTGCTGTCGATGCTGTCGGCCTTTTTGTCACCTCTGGCGGTCGCATCCACGCCGCGAAAACGCTCGTAAAGCGTGGCGGTCGTCATTGCACACACGGCGTTGAAGTAGTGGAAAACACGCACACTTTCTCCGTCGAGCCTGTCGGTCGGGACATCCGCCAGCGTGGCGTAACCGGCATCGAGCTGACGCTCGCGCCATTCGCCCAGCTCCGCGTTCGTCTCTGCGATGGCGGTCTTAATTGCCCGACGCAGGCGCACAGGGGAAACGGTCTGCTCTAAACGCATTTCCTCACGCACGCGCTTCGGGTCAACATCAGGAAAAAACGGGGTGTTTTTGATTACCGGCTCGCTCACGCCCGGTGGTGGTATCACCACGCCCGGCACATCCTGCGGCTCTTTGTTTTGCTCAATAATCAGCGTCGTCATGACAACCTCGGGTAATAGGTGGGCGGTGGACGCCGGTCGCAGTCAGGGCAATTGATACCCGCGTTGACCGGCGTGCCGCCCGGCTCGGGGAGCGCTCGGTTAACCTGCGGCTTTTGCCGTCTTTGGTGGACGCCCGCGACGTGCCGCCGGTTTGGCGGCAGGCTTGCGCGTGCGCGGTTTAGTCGTTTTGGTTTTCGGTGCCGGTTCGGGTTTTGGCCTGAGCTGGCGCTCTAACTGCTCGATATCCTTTTTCACACCGATTGTGCGTTCTAACTGGATCGCACGTTGCAGGTGCGTCAGCGCCTCGGGCAGTTGATTCGCATCACGCAGGACATAGCCGGTGATTTTGTGCAGCTTCGCGCGCACGATATCGGGCATGTCAGCGCGTTCAGTCAGCGCAATGGTGTCGAGCAGGTTCGCCAGTTCGACCGGCTGTTTTGCAGCGAGCAGGCGCTGCGCGGCCAGTGCCACCTCTTCGGCCAGCAGGTAAGGCGTCGGACGTCGACCGGTCGGCATGGTCAGGCCATAGGTCATGGCGTAACGGGCAATTTCCAGCGCCCCGGCGATATCGTCAGCATCGAGACGCCACAGCATGACCGTCATGACGATGTCATCCTGCGCGCCCTTGCCGTTTGCGAGGACGCCAGCCACCCATGGCAGATAGAACGGCAGCAGCTCACGCTTTTTATCTGCCTTGCGCTCATTGGATCGGATTTGTTTTAGCGTGCGGTTGTCTGCGGCCAGCTTAACGAGCATCTGCTCATAGGCAGTTGCATTGCGCAGCGGGACAGCAGCCCGCCGCGCTGTTTCAGAGGCCGAGACCCGCATCATGTGACGCGCTGCGGGACTCGTCATGGCTTACTCTCCGCTTTCCGGTGCAGCAGGTGCGGTGAAGTCACCGAGCTTGATATTTTCAATCAGGCAACCGGCAGCGTATGCCTCGACCACGTAGTCGGTATTCATTGACTCGTAGTTCTCGATGCGGTCTTTCTTCGGGTTTTCGATGATGCTGCGGCGATGCGCGTCATCCATGAAGTAGATAGACAGGTTATCGAGACGCGTCACCATCAGGGCATTCGCCGGGAAGTAAGGCACGCGCACGGCAGGCAGGTTGCCGATTCGCTTCTGGCTGATGATGATGTCAGCGGCCAGCGACTCGCTGTTTTCCTGGTCTTTATTGACGATAGGGAAGTATTTATCCGCCATCAGCTTGCGACCGGTGATGACAACCAGCTCCGGGTCATCCTGATAAATCTCATCAATCAGGTTGCCGGTGGCATCCATGACCAGCGCGTCGAGGTTCGCATAGTCGCCGTTTTTACCCACGCGGATCACATCGGAAATGACCGCGCCGTCCTCGTCGGTAATTTTTGACATCACACGCGCTGGCGCTTCATTGCGGTACTTCTGCAACCAGCCCACCGCCACATCCTGAAGCATCGGATTTTTTTTGCGGTCAGATTTTGCGGCGCGCTCAATGCCGTTGAAACCGGCCATGATGAAATCGAGCGCCTGACGCTTGATAATGGCGTTACGGATACGGGTCTGGAAGTCCTGGAATCGCGCCCACAGGTCGAGCTGTTTATAGCGGATATGGAAGTCAAAGTTAATCTGCGCGCATTCGTATTTATTGGACTCCAGCGCGGTAAAATCAGCGGTTTCACGCTCGCCATCGCCGTCAGTATCAGCGGTGCTCGCGATTGTGCCGTTAACACCCACACCGACCTTTTCACCTTTCAGCTCGTCGACCGGCACGATGTTGATTTTCGTCAGGAATGAGGACGATTCCTGCACGGTGTCCATCATGGTTTGCGTGACCGACGGCTCGACGGTGAATTTCTTCGCCACGTCATCGGTGGAAATGTCGTTCAGCTCCGCGACGCGGGTCAGGTAGGCATTGAATTTAAAGCGGGTTTGTTTACGCATGGTTTTTCCTGTTCGAGTAATAGGTATCAGGCCGGGCGGCGCGCCCGGCGGGTTTTCAGCAGTTGGTCAGCAGCTCGTCGCCCGTACCACCTTTTGAAAGCTCGCGGCGCGGCTGGCGCTGGCTTTCGGTGTTATCGAGGGAGTTTTTGAGGTCGTTAAACGCCTGCGCGCTTTCTTCGGCCTTGCTGGTCACGTCCTGCTTAAGCTGCGCCAGTTCGGTCTCAAGCTCAGTGACGCGCTGGTCGGTGGCGGTGAGGTTGGTTTGCACCAGCTCGGTGACGGTCGTCACAGCCTCATGCACATCTGCAAGACGTGCGTCGTCGCTGGCCTGTTTACGGCTGAAAATGGCCTTTACCTTGTCGGTCAGGCTGTTGAGCATGGTGTCGGGAACGTCTTCAAATTCCAGCTCAGCCAGTGAGGCCACAGAGAAGAGATCGCCCGGCTGGTCTTTTTTACCGGCGAGCGGGTTCTGCGTGGCGCGGCTACAGAATTCGAGGTATTCGGTGCCGAGGCTTGCCGGGTCATCGGTGACGGCGAGGCCAACCAGATAGCACTTGCCACTGTTGGCAAAATTCGGGCGGATCTCCATTGAGGTGTAAACCTTCTGCCCGGCCTTAACCATGCTGACCAGCTCGTCAAGGGGCTGGATTTTGCCAAACAACGCCTTTTTGCCGTCGAGCGCAGAGCCATCGCTGATAACCTCAGCTTTTAGCTCGACTACATCGCCGTATCGCTTAAACAGACTGTCAGGCAGCAGCCCCCGGATATGTTCGAGGTTAATGCGGCAGCCGTAGACGCGCGGGTCGAACGTATCGGCCATTTCCTGAATGTCATCAGCGCTGATGACGCGGCCATCGCAGGTGTCACCCTCGACGCCGATGCGAAACCATTTAGAAACTTTCTTTGCCATTGTTCAGGTGTCCTGATGTTGGGTTTTCGGGTCGGGGTTAGTTTCCCGACTCAGCCCCTCATCAGCCACCTGTTGCGGAAGTGCAACCCCTGACACAACAGGGGTTTAGCGATTAAGCACGGTCATTTCCTTAGCCTTGCCTCGTAACATCAAAACGAGGTAAGCATGACCATTTCAACTGACCTTTCATTACTCAATGACCCACGACGACAGGCGCGGCTGTTGTACTGGCAGGGGTTCGCCGTGCCGCAAATCTGCGACATGCTGCAACTCAAGCGCCCCACGGTGCAGAGCTGGAAACAGCGTGATGGATGGGAGGAAACCGCGCCGATTAACCGCGTTGAGTCGACGTTAGAGGCGCGCCTCATCCAGATTTACGCCAAGCCCGACCTGACACCGCACGACTTTAAGGTCGCTGATTTTCTGTCGCGCCAGATGGAGCGCCTCGCGCGCGTGAACCGCTACGGCCAGACCGGAAACGAGGTGGATTTAAACCCCAATATCGCCAGCCGCAACAGAGGTGGTCGCAAAAAGCCGAAACGTAATTTCTTCAGTGAAGAAGCGATTGAAAAGCTGGAAGAGATTTTCTTTGACCAGTCGTTTGAGTATCAGCTCAGGTGGCATAAAGCCGGGTTAGAGCACCGCATCCGCCACATCCTGAAATCACGACAGATTGGCGCGACGTTCTACTTTGCGCGTGAGGCGCTCCTGCGCGCCCTTAAGACCGGGCAAAACCAGATATTTTTATCCGCCAGTAAAACGCAGGCTTACGTTTTCCGTAAGTACATCATCGCCTTTGCGCGTCTGGTCGACGTCGACCTGTCAGGCGACCCGATTGTCATCGGCAACAACGGCGCAGAGCTGATTTTCCTCGGGACCAACTCTAACACCGCGCAGAGCCACAACGGCGACCTGTACGTCGATGAGATTTTCTGGATACCCAATTTCCAGAAGCTGCGAAAAGTGGCCTCCGGTATGGCGTCGCAGTCGCACCTGCGCACCACCTATTTTTCGACGCCGTCGACGCTGGCGCATGGCGCTTATCCGTTCTGGTCAGGCGAGCTGTTTAACCGGGGACGCAGTAACCGCGACGAACGTGTCGACATCGATATCAGTCATGAGGCGCTTGCCGGGGGCATGTTATGCGGGGACAGCCAGTGGCGGCAGATTGTCACCATTGAGGACGCACTCGCCGGTGGCTGCACCCTGTTTAACCTCGACCAGCTCAGACAGGAAAACAGCGCGGATGACTTCCGTAATCTGTTTATGTGCGAGTTCGTCGACGATAAGGCGTCGGTATTCCCGTTCGAGGAGCTCCAGCGTTGCATGGTCGATGCGATGGAAGAATGGGAGGACTTCGAGCCGTTTGCCGACCGTCCGTTTAACTGGCGCCCGGTATGGATTGGCTACGACCCGTCGCACACCGGCGACAGCGCAGGCTGTGCGGTACTGGCTCCGCCGCTTGTAGCCGGTGGCAAGTTCCGCATCCTTGAGCGTCACCAGTGGAAAGGCATGGATTTTGCCGCGCAGGCCGAGGCCATCCGTGCGCTGACTGAGAAATACACGGTCGACTATATCGGCATCGATGCGACCGGCATCGGCCAGGGGGTTTACCAGCTCGTGCGCTCATTCTTCCCGGCAGCGCGCGCCATCCGCTACACGCCGGAAATGAAAACCGCAATGGTGCTGAAAGCGAAAGACACCATCCGACGCGGGTGTCTGGAGTATGACGCCGGTGCGACCGACATCACGCAGTCATTCATGGCTATACGCAAAACCATGACCAGCAGTGGCCGCAGTGCCACCTATGAAGCCAGCCGCAGTGAGGAAGCCAGCCACGCGGATATCGCGTGGGCAACCATGCACGCCCTGTTAAACGAGCCACTTTCCGCCGGTAGCGGTATGCATTCAACCTCGATTCTGGATATCAACTAAGATGAAAAAACGCCAAAAGAAACAGCCAAAACAGACCAACATGACCGCCAGCGCACCGCAGAAAATGGAGGCGTTCACCTTTGGCGAGCCGTCACCCGTTCTGGATCGCCGCGATATCCTCGACTATGTCGAGTGCATCAATAACGGCAAATGGTACGAGCCACCGGTCAACTTCTCCGGGCTGGCGAAAAGCCTGCGCGCCGCCGTGCATCACAGCTCCCCGATTTACGTGAAGCGTAACATCCTGACGAGCACCTACATCCCGCACCCATTGCTGTCACGTCAGGATTTCAGCCGCCTTGTGCTCGATTATCTGGTGTTTGCTAACGGCTATCTTGAGAAGCGCATGAGCGTGACCGGCCAGCTCATGAAGCTTGAAACCTCTCCGGCCAAATACACCCGCCGGGGTGTCGAGGATGGGGTTTACTGGTACGTGTCAGACTTCACGCACCCGCACCAGTTCGCCCCCGGCTCAGTCTGTCATCTGCTTGAGCCCGACATCAATCAGGAGCTCTACGGGATGCCGGAATACCTGAGCGCGCTTAATTCAGCCTGGCTGAATGAGTCCGCCACGCTGTTTCGTCGCAAGTATTACCAGAACGGCGCGCACGCGGGTTACATCATGTACGTCACCGACGCGGCGCAGAGCAGCACCGACGTCGAGGCGCTGCGCTCCGCGATGCGTGACTCGAAAGGGCTGGGGAATTTCAAAAACCTGTTTTTCTATGCCCCGAACGGGAAACCGGATGGCATCAAGATTGTTCCACTGAGTGAAGTCGCCACGAAGGATGATTTTTTCAACATCAAAAAGGTGAGCGCCGCCGACCTGCTCGATGCGCATCGCGTACCGTTCCAGCTTATGGGCGGCAAGCCCGAAAATATCGGCTCAATGGGCGATATCGAGAAGGTGGCGCGGGTGTTTGTGCGTAACGAGCTGACGCCGTTGCAGGAGCGTTTCAAGGAAATCAATGAATGGCTCGGTTTAGAGGTGATTCGCTTTAAGGATTACAACATCGAAATTGAGTAACCCCCGCCAGAATGCCGCCTCCGGGCGGCATCCTCTCAGAGCGAGCCAGACGCCGCACACGCGGCGCAGCCACGCCAGCATCTCATTAACCGACCGCACTCAACAGCGCGCCACCACGACGCGCACAGACGCGTAAAATAAATCCAGCCACCACCTCTGGCGCGCAGTGCTATCCCCGCCTCGCCTGCGCGCTTAACTGGTCGATTCTGATGCACTGCATACACTATGCTAATTTCAGACAGCACCGACTTTGCAAATAAATTTGTGACGAAAAAAGCTAATGCATTTTCATGCAAGCTCACACATCGAATCATCGGATTTCAGGCAACATTACTATTAAGAGAATTTGCCTTATTTTCAAGCTGAGTGGCCAAACTATGGAAAAGCCTAAAACTTGGGATATGACCGTCATCAGCATAAGCCCTAGATATGAGTTGTTGCAGATATGAAGGCTCCATAAGAGAGGCTGGGTTTTTTTTAGTATATGTAGCGTTTCTAAGCGACAACATACTTTTCAAATAACTCTCATGATACTTAGCAATTGATCCTTCATAAGAAGGCGGCGTTGCCATTTCTTCAGGATCATTTTGTTGTACATCATAATGATTATAATATTCTAAAAATGGCTCGCTTAGTTTATTGGGCGATATAATTACACGATTACCCAATCCCCATGTTTCTATACACGGATTTTGAACTATAACATTTACTTCACAATGAGAAATATCTACACCAGATGATAAAATCTTGCTCATAACAAGCTGTTTTCTGGACTCAACATCTTCGCCCTCTGAATCCAGTACAACCCAAAAATCAGTGATTTTTGGGTTTTCACTCAAATCCCTCAAGGCATTGACAAGTGTTACGTCAATCATACGAGGATAACCCTCGCCACTGATAAAGTAGTAATTATTACTGTCTATCGCTGACAAATAATCTACTTTTTTAAGAGAAGGAGATAACACATTCATCCATGCAGGATATAATCGCCTCTCCGTCTGTTTACCTTCAGCCAATATATATAAATTCATCTATCTGCACCATCAAAATAAATACTTAAGTTAATTAACTTAGTAAATGCTTCGTGATTAGATTCTTTAAGATTGAAATAATCAGCAGAATAGTTATCTACCACCCCAGCTTTTCTAGAAATGATTTTCCAATCATCCAAAGGAATATTATTAATAATATATGGATGATGACTGGTTAGAATAAATTGTACTTTATTACCATGATTGAGCAATACATCAGTAATATCATTTATACAATTAACTCCAAACCCATTTTCAAATTCATCAATTAGGAAAACAGTTCCTGTAGGGCTGAGATGCAAATAGGCCAATTGAACAAATGTCTTTAACATCCCCGTGGACATTGAATTATGAGAGATCCATTCATCAATCCCACGCTCTTTAACTTTCAATGCATAAACAGAATGCACAAAGAAAGGGAATCCACTAGTATCGACCTTTACAACCTTAATTTTTTCAATGTACGGGAATATTTCCACAAAAGAATTTGTTATTTGCTGAAAATAAGCCGGTTGTTTTTCCTGACATAAATAAAGTTTTGCGCTTAAAGAAAAAGCCTTTTCTCTAATATCGTTAATAGTTAAATCTTCGTCTTCAGACAACTCTTTGTTTTTACGAGGAAAAACTTTCTGCATTTCATCATCATCTACCTGCACAATACGCGAAAATGATTTATGAATAGCAGAGATATCATCTTCTTCTCGCAGGTGATGCACAATACTAACCGTAGAAGCAAGCTTAACCGTCTTGCTGTCGTTGTATACAATATCATCACCATTTCTGGTGATAACAACAGAACCATTAATCTTAACTTCTTCTTTTAAAATCTTAGGTTCAACTTTGTCATCATCATCAAAGTTAAACATGCCGTAGGTGAAATCATCATAATCCTCGAGTGCTTCAAACTCACCAGACCAATTATAATCATTGCCTTCTGCATTAAATTCTACATCCCAGCAAAATCCACTAACTGAATCGCCATTTGCTATAGATTTAATTTTATTAATAGAACGAAGAATTTGCGTTTTACCTACGCCAGATGCACCGACCATTAAGGTCAATGAACCAAATTCAATTTTGTTAATTCTCAATTTGCTGTGAGAATTATATGTCTCCAGCGATTTTATTCTCATTACCTTTTCCATTCACATAAGTGATAATCCTCCTGATTATACCACAGCGTACAAAAAAAACAATATCGTTTATAAGTAATATAAGACCCTAAAATAATTGATTTAAAAAACAAGAAAATATAATCATCGATATAACATCTAATAATTATTCTATTAAAGGGTGAGCTTATCTCCCACCCGTATGCATTAATAAGAGAATCAATTAACGCCAGCTCTCATCTTCCCATACCTCCTGAAGGATACTATCCAGCGCTTCGCGATCTGAATCCTTATCGAACCCCATCAGCTCGACACCGGTCATGGCTCCCTTTTTAACCGTAACGCGCGTTGACGGGAAAACAGACTGTATTCGTCTGGTCAATTCACACTGAAAAGCCTCAATTACCGGCTGGCCTATTTTTTGGTCTTTATCCAACGTGATATTCACTTTCACTTTGCCTTCCTTTGCAAAGATCTCATCAACAGGCGGCTCGGAAAAAACAACAGAAAAATTATTATTTTTCATTAGGTTGCCTCTTGCTATTTCCGCAATTAGATTCAAAGCAATTTCACGATCTCTTTCCTGACACGCCCCCTCAGCCGTCAGGCGCGCAATCATTTCGACCCGCTCAATCATAACGTGCTCGTTTAGTTCTCTATCCACATAACCTCCCCTACGAGATACTGTATAAAAACACAGTATCACGTATTGGCAAAATTTGGGAAGTAAAAATCGCAACCAAACACACTGCATGTACATGATATGGATGAATATTTACGGTTAAACTTTCGTTGTCATTTCAGCTAAAGCCGCAACGCGTCTGAGGATTTTACGGGCTTGCGTCTGATGTGAAGGGGGTGCGGAAAACACCTCTCCTTTGACCGTTCCGCGCAACCATTTTCCGTTAAAACAACTTTTACCACCTGCCATCAGGTGCAGGGCTTCGCCCCGGCTGATAGTGGTGCCGGTTGTCAGATGTATCTCGTCGATAATTTTCGCTATGGCTGCGTTTTGCTCATCCCTTCCGTGGATGAATTTTCGCCGTATTGCTGGCTTTTTCTTCCTCAGTCGGTTCGTCAGCTCTCGTCTTTCACGCCTGCTGAGCGGTTTTGATAAATCCAGTATCGGTGGTTCGCTTTCGCTTCCCGTACAGTTATTGACAGAACTCCGAGAGGGCGCAGGAGCGCCCATAACGTCAACGGCCAAATCAACGGCACGCTTCGGCACAATTTTCCACTGCGTTAGCCGGGTTAAAATCGGGGTACCAGCACCGACAGCGGAATCGTAAACGCCACGGATGCAGACGGTTTTCTCGCCATACTGATTAAACTCGGCGCGCGGTTCATACAGCGTGCGCACCTGCAAATCATCGCGACGGACAAACGGGCCACCCTGCGCATTAACGTAACCAGCCCAGTCACCGGCGTCAGCGGCATCATGAACGGCGGCAAATTCAACGCTCAGACCGTGCGCGGTCTCGGTATCGGCGAGACGACGCAATTCACGGTAGACCGTCACCGGCGCACCGCCGATAAACTGAAACTGACGGATGTGCCAGCGCGCCGCCCATGCTGATACAGCGGGGGCTGTCTCTTTCAGCAGCTCACCGCTTTCGTCATCGGTTTCACCATCAAGAGCATAGCCGTCGATATTTTTTGAAATGTATTTAGCAACATAGCCAGTAGCGCTGCCTTTTTCCGGGTCAATGGCCTCGGCATGAAAGCGCGCTTTTTTGGCTTTATCGCTTCTCAGTTCGTTGCGGTCTTCCTCCCACGCATAATCACGAATGATGAGGCGCACGCGCTCGACGTCTTCCGGCAACATGAACATAAGCATGTGCCAGTGCGGCGTCCCGTCGTGATGAGGCTCGGCAACACGTATGCCAAAAATGCGGATTTCTTCCCGGTGCAGCTTGGCGCGAATGCGCGCCCAAAGGCCGGTGAGATAGCTCTGCGTGTCCGACGGGTTGGCACCGTTCCATTTGCTGTTACGGTATCCCGCTTTAGTCGTGGCGTGATATTTAGACGGTGCAGTCAGGGTGTAAAACTCCCCGACGTATCCGAGCTCATTGCAGATATTTTCAAACCCACGGATGCGGGTCATCAGCTCGCAGCGACGTATCGCTGGGTTGGCGACCGAGCCATCATATTTGTCAATCAGGCTGATGCGGTTACCGTCTTCGTCTTCGAGATCCAGCCCCTTGAGAAATTCACGCGTGCGGCGCTTCTGCTCGCGCCAGTCAGTCACGCAGTTTTTACTCGCGTAGGCGTGTCGTTTCTTGCTGACGTTGCCGACTGCAATTTGCAGGTGTTCGCGCCATGCTGCCGCAGTGCGTCGCAAGCGACCACGCCACCAAACCTCATTAAACATGCGTGTTATAGCAGGGGCGATTTCATCCTCACTGACATATTTCTTTGTCACCCGCTCCCAATGCGGCGGGGTAACGTTGAATTGCAGGGAAATGAAACCGGCTCGCATGTACCAGGTGTACAGCGTTTTGAGCTCGCTAAATCCGGTGTCATCAATGTCGGCCAGCTCAGCACGAATAAAATTTGCTATATCAGCGGCCAAAAGGTCGATATCGGCGCGCGACATATCAGGGAGACGGTTATATCTGGCAACCATATTGACCATGCGTGACGCCAGATACTGCATAAGCCCGGTATCAAAATGACCGCCAAAAACAGCAGCTGATACGTTGCTTTTGATACCTGCACACTCGTATTTTTTTGCGACCAGCTCAAGACGTGGCAATGCCTTTTTGCAGAAGCTGATTAAAAAGGTATTGGCTCGTTGACTGCCCTGATTTTGCTCCAGCACCGCAGCGGTGCGATAAACGTAAAAGCGCACGCACTCGGGCTGGAGAGAAAGCACTTTTCTCGCATGCAGCAAAGCCGCGAACATACGATCGCGGCGTTGTTGTTGGTCATAAGTCAGGTATGGGCTTGCTATTGCCTGTTTTGGAAAATTCCATACAAAGGCATAATCAATCTCACCCGTAGCCTTTGCTGAGACAGGAGTGTCTATGACTTTATTCACTGAAGAAGATCCCACCCAAAGCCGCTATGTTGATTTGATTACAGAGGTGACGGCTTTCGAAGCTAAGAAAGAACCAATGAAGATCATTTCCGCATCCGACATGCTGGGCATTTGCGATGCTTTTCTTGCTGACACTCAATGCCACATAGCAGACCGGCTACCTCTTTCAATAGCTGGTCGGCGTGAGCTAGGTCGGAAAATTGAGTGGAATTGTCCACATAGCTGGAAACCACGCGAAGAATGGTCAACACATGTTCGGCACGCCTTACAAATTTTAAATCGACGTTATTTGGATACCCCAGTATCTCCACAGGATGACTGGCAGACCTGGGAAGAACTATCGACAGATATTCATGTGTCGGCTCGCTGTGTTCGGCAGACTGTTGAGTTTTATCGCTCTGGAAATCCCCAGCATTTACCGATGTCGACTGAGCTTTTTGCTGTTCCCGAAGTTTTTTCAAAATTTGTAGCTTCGATTCTTTCGGGTGACATTCATCCTGTTTGGATGTGGCATGCTGACGCAGCCAAAACGCCGAAATGCTTTGATGGGCTTTATCCCAAATACACGCCGCTTTCTTAAGCTGGCTTAGTGGCCGGGTAGTCATATCGCCCCCCGATAGTGTTTTAATTTAAGTTCGACAATTTGCTGGCAGGTTACGCAAGAGGCCACACCCGGAATCGCAATGCGGCGAGCTTCCGGGATTGGTGCGTCACATTCTTCGCAGAGAAAACGGGAAGGTGCAGCGATACGGCTACGCGCGTTGCTGATGTGGCGTTCGCGGTCTTCCTGCTCGCGCAGTTGTGCTAAATCCATTGCGTCGGCCATTAGTGCAGCTCCTGTGATTCATTCTCAAAGCGAGTGGCTTCACGGCGCAGCAGTTCGGCGGCTTCGATACCGCTCATCCCCTCTTTGGTGATATGTATCGCCAGTGCCTCAAGGCGGATGGAAACAGCGAGCGCGCGGTCTTTACGTTCTTCTTTTTTGGCATCGGTCAGCAATACGACCAGCGCATCGCTATCTGTATTAAAACTACGGGTTACGATATTACGCATAATTTATTCTCCTGATTTCGGGCAATAAGAAGCCCGGCGGGTTTACGCCATTAAATTTCTGTTTGGATTAATTCGGCATGGTTAACCGTTTGGGAAATAAGCTCACTACTGCACGAAAATGATTCATTGCTATAATGAGCGCTTTTTTCTCGTCAGTAGTTAGCTCACTTAATTCGAGCTCGTGACGAGCCGCCGGTATTTTTGCCAGAAAGAAAATTGCGGCCAGCGCCCGATTATTTTCTTCAAATTGTGTGTCACGTTTATCGCGCATATCATCGACAAAACGCTCAACCTCTTTCCAGCTATCGCCCCAATATTTCGCACGCAATTCAGCTACATGATTGAGACCGGCTAGACGTTCCCCCGTTTTTAGCGGAACAGTCACGGAAACAGCTTCGATAGCCATGATTCCCCCTGCTTTTGATTAGAGAGCCCAGCCAGTAAATCAGCCTGTGAGCGGCTCGGATGCCAGCGCTTGCCGTCCTTCCCTGCGATCCAGCCGTGGCCATAGTGCATGCCGGGACTTTGCTTAACGAGCAGAGACGCGAATGATGGTTCACTTTTCAGCATACGCACCTCAAATCAACCCGAACGATGCGCCAATACCGCTCATGGTATCGACCACGCTCGACATAGCGGGATTAGTCTGTAAGCGCGCATGTAGCGCAAGCGCCGACAGTGACAACATGCGAATGCCAGAGTTAACACTTTCAATCATGTTGTGTTTACGGGCAGAGGTTAGACGTTCATCAGATACCGCACCGCTCGCCAGCTCACCGAGTTCACGCATTGCGCGCATGACATAAGACTGCAATTTGTCTTTAGCCAGCTCATTAACCGGTACGCATGGCAGGCAATGAATCTGCGCCAAAAAACCATCAACGAGGGTTGAGTCTTCGGTCAGGTCAGTCAGCAGCCACAATTCAGGCGGCGTGAACTGGTGAGGCTGTTCCGGGTTGAGCTTGTTACGTAACGTCTGAACATTCATACCCGCACGCTCGGCCAGCTTCGCCATGTTGTGACGCTGCGCAAAAGCCCGGCACGCTTCGTCATAGTGGGGGTGTTTGGAAATCTGAAAATCAAACATGTTGCATCCTTACAATTCACATAAAGTGAATTAAGCGCCGATGACGAGTTGAAAACGGGAATGGCCCAACGCCTTTCGCAACTGCTCTTCTTTCCAGCGTGCGTAATAAATACGAATCGGGCCACCTGCTTTCTTGCAGCCTTTACGGATGGTACGGGGTTCGATTGGTACACAAGGGTTATCGCCGGTTGTCCAGCGGTAGGCGGTGCGTTCAGAAACCCCCTCAAGCTCTGCGAATTGTTGCAGAGTAACGATAGGTGCAGGCACTTTGATGATTGCGATTTCAGAAGCCATGTTGCATGATTCCCATTTTGACAATGTTTGTAATCAATGGCCTCTGTTTGCCAACTTCTGCCACTGATTGCCCGAATTAGCAACGATACTAATACTCGATTGAGCATTAGTAAATACCCAAAGGAATAAATTTTGATACTTGATACTCAGGTGAATAACGACGAGTTACTGGATAGAATTTGTCAAGTATATGGTTTTACTCAAAAAATCCAGTTAGCTCGGCACTTTGATATTGCAGCCAGCTCCCTGCAAAACCGCTACACGCGAGGCACTGTTTCTTATGATTTCGCCGTGCAATGCGCACTAGAAACTGGTGCAAGCCTACTATGGCTTCTTACGGGGCAAGGCTCTCAATATGATGGTAAACCGTCGCCAAACGATCCAAAAACATTAGATTCATTCACTCTGAGTGATGGAAGACTCGAAGAAAATTCACCATTGAGTATTGATCCAAGTTTCTTTAGCAAGCAAATGTCAAAAGGTATTGCTGTTCGCGCCGATGGAAAGCTGCACTTTATAGAGCAAGATACCTCGCTTTCTGATGGCCTTTGGTTGGTTGATATTGAGGGGGCTTCCAGCATCAGAGAATTGACGCTCCTACCCGGCAAAAAATTACACGTTGCGGGCGGAAAAGTACCGTTTGAGTGCGGGATAGATGAAATAAAAACGATTGGCCGTGTAGTAGGTGTATACAGCGAGGTTAATTGATGACTGTCCGTAAAAATCCGGCTGGCGGTTGGATTTGTGAGCTCTACCCAAACGGTGCAAAAGGTAAGCGTATCAGAAAGAAATTCGCTACTAAGGGCGAGGCTCTGGCGTTTGAACAGTACACCATTCAAAACCCGTGGCGGGAAGAAAAGGAAGACAGGCGCACGTTAAAAGAGCTGGTCGATTCATGGTATAGCGCTCATGGCATTACACTTAAAGACGGCTTGAAACGCCAGTTAGCAATGCACCATGCTTTTGAGTGTATGGGCGAACCACTCGCACGCGATTTCGATGCGCAGATGTTTTCCCGCTATCGAGAAAAGCGATTAAAAGGTGAGTATGCTCGTTCAAACAGAGTTAAAGAGGTATCACCTCGCACCCTCAATCTTGAGCTGGCCTACTTTCGAGCGGTGTTCAATGAGCTGAATCGCCTGGGAGAGTGGAAAGGTGAAAACCCGCTGAAAAATATGCGCCCTTTCCGCACCGAAGAAATGGAAATGGCCTGGCTAACTCACGATCAGATTTCGCTACTGCTTGATGAGTGCAAGCGGCATGACCATCCTGATTTAGATACAGTGGTAAAAATCTGCCTCGCCACTGGCGCACGGTGGTCTGAGGCCGAGAGCCTGAGAAAAAGCCAGCTGGCGAAATACAAAATCACATACACCAACACGAAAGGCAGAAAAAATCGTACCGTCCCAATCAGCGAAGAGCTCTATGAGTCTCTGCCTGATGATAAAAAAGGCCGGTTGTTTAGTGATTGTTATGGTGCGTTCCGGTCCGCGCTGGAAAGGACAGACATCGAATTACCGCCTGGACAACTTACACATGTTTTGCGCCACACTTTCGCGAGTCATTTTATGATGAATGGAGGTAATATATTAGTGCTGCAAAGAATACTTGGTCATACAGACATTAAAATGACTATGCGATATGCACATTTCGCACCCGAACACCTTGAAGATGCTAAATTACTGAACCCATTGGTAAAAAAATGACGACTCTCGAAAAAATCATAAAATTCATTAAAGAACATTATTTTCTTTCTGTAATAGCAGCACTAGTTACCATATTTATTATGGCGCTCCCACTTATACTATATATTTCGAAAACTAATGGCTCACTATCAACCGACCCCAATAAATGGGCAATATTTGGAACTTATATTGGTGGTGTATACGGCCCTATAGCAACAATAATTAGCGTTATTGTATTAGTCATGACGGTTGTAGAAATAAACCAATCCAATAAAATCAGCATTGAAGAAGCCAGAAGTAACAATTTTATCAATGAAATAGTCAAGCTTACAGAGATATTATCCAATTGCCTTGATAAAAACCCCCTGATAAATGACAGAGATTATTTATTTAATTGGCTTAATAACCAGATGGTATCAAAATTTGAAATCACCCCACCTAGTGATGAATATGACATTTGGAAGGAATGCATAAGAAAATTTAATAATGATGAGATTTCGCTTTTCGAAAATGAAGTTGAAATAACAGAGGAAATATTATTAAGAATCCATTTTGTGGAGGACGAAATTCTTAAAGCCAGAGCTAGGAGTATCTTCAAAGGAATTATGACGAATAATGAAAGATTCTGGCTAGAATGCTACATACGTAGGTTTAACTACCCTTTAGTTCACTTTTTGTCGTTATGGAGCCCCTTTAGCACAGTTCCAAAAAAGTTAAGTGGCATCATCATAGACAGGCACCTTGAGGAGTTTATTCAAGAATTCAGTGGCGATAAAGTGGCGATAGATATGGACAACAAACGGTAATCAATGGCAAACAGATGTAAACCATGTCAATGATAATTAAGGTAAATTATTGATTTTTGGTTAGTCCTGTAGGAACTCATAATCGCTTGGTCGCTGGTTCAAGTCCAGCAGGGGCCACCAAATACAGCAAGGGCTGGCGGGGAGTTACCCACCAGCCTCTTTTTTCCAGGGATATGCCGGGGATATTCCAAAAAATTAACCATAGTGTTTTATAGTTAATTTATTACCGTTCATACACTCCTGGATCTAATCACCTTCATGCAGTAACCACTATTGCAAGGGTATGAATGAAACGGATCTTCATCACTGCTTCGGTTCTGCTTGCCCCCCTCAATAATGCTTATGCTGGCTGTTCTGCTGCCAGCTTTGCGGCGTGTTCTTCCCTGGCAACATCAACCGGGTCACGTCCACGTCCCAGCCACTGGCCGGGCGGGGCAATCACCCTGTTCGAACCCGGTGGACAACCACAATGTACTTCTGCCCCATGAACGGCTACGGGTACGCCGTGAAAACTTACACGCGGCTCATCGGATCATTGACCCGACCGCAAGGGATTTTTAAATAAATATTTATCTATCGACTAAATTTCCCCTTGTCCCAGCTCTCGCCACGGGCCGTTAAGTCAATTGACGGCGCGGCCGCTATTCCCTCAGCATCATAAAAAAATGCGGACGTTGTAAAGCTGTACACAGTGCCGTGAACAGTAAATGAGATATTGTTGCCTATGCCTTCAACTTTTGCGCGGGCGGTATTCGCTGTAAGCGTGGGCGCGATATGTTGTTTTTCGAGAGCCACCAGCGGATCACCGTCAATCTTACTCGCTAAAAAATAACGATACACTTCCCCGGTGGTCATGTTCGAGCCGTCATACTCAGTAATGTATAACCAGGTCCGGGGCGTGAGCTGGCGAACTTGATATAGCCGATCACTAACAGTTAAACGCTGTATATGTTGGAAATAACAGTACCCCGCGACCGCCAGGGCCATAAGAATAGTGGCGATCCAGTGCAGCGTCCTAAAAGTGATGCTGTTTAACATAGTCGATGCCTTGCTTTATCCAAAATTGGTCAATCGGATCATCACCAAACGGCGGGGTCCCCGTGAAATTACCCCATTCGGGTCTTGATGTGCCGGCTTTCCACTGCGCCGCGCCGGCAGCAATAAGCAAAATCTTTGCAGGGATGCACGCTGCATAACCCACAGCGCCGTAATGGAAATTCCCGAAGTCAGCATAAGCCCGTTTATGTTGTTTGTAATCCCACGGCCCGCCGTTTCTTACTCGCTCATAAAACCACGTATACGTAAGCGGGGCGGCCATATTCTGGACTTCGTGACGCGCCCGCGCGAGCCTTATGTGTTCGCGCAATATCTCCAGCCCGCGGGGTGGATAAATCGGTATACATGCCATCGTTCTTCCTTTCTGCCAGGCAAAAAGGGCAACATAAGAGCAATAACGGTAATGCGTACTGCTGAAGATCAATTTATTAATTTTATTTGCAACATCAATAAGTAACGAAATTAAATAACACGAACCTATAACACAATTTGTATCACCTGCGATCCGTATTTAGTCATTAATGAGGGTTTACCCTCAATGGAAATGGAGTTTTAAAAATGGCTATTCCTGCTTATCTATGGCTTAAGGATGATGGCGGCAACCCGATTAAGGGATCTGTGAATGTTCAAAATAGAGAAGGTAGTATAGAGATCCTCTCTTTTAGTCACGGCTTGTTAGTTCCGACCGATAACAACACCGGCAAGATAACCCGGTTCCAGCTCTCCGCACTTCTTATACATTTGGGATATTTTAATCATGCTTAATGCTGTTAAGCATTCTCTGGCAGTTATTGCGGCGTACCGCTGCCGCTGCACGCCTCCAGAACCCCAAATTTTCGAGTTTCTCGGTTCACGCATTCAAAAGTGAACTCTAAGGTCACATTTAACCCCGTGCTCCCCGTTCCAGAAGGAAGATTCAATAACTCTCACTCTTTCACAAACCCTAAAAACTAAAGAAATCCCCCATCGCGCCGATCATCATCCGTGTGTATTATTTCCTGTAGCTTTTACAACAACTAACCTTAACTCAAATACTTAAGCTCCAGAGCGAAAGGCATCATGAGCACACCGATCAAACGGCTAGAAATCATTAAAAATGCCATTGAGCTGGAAGATGACGACATCATCCGGAGCCAGCTGAAACGTCTCAAAGAGGAAGCCTTTGACGATGAACTCCTGTCCATCGTCGCGGCGCTTGAGCAGAAAAATTATACCGCAGCCCTTCGCGCTATCACCGCCTGGCTGCAAAGCCAGCGCGCCGTTACCCCGTGGCGTGACCCACAGCTGGCGGCCAGCAAGCTGGAGCTGAAAGCCCTGGAAGAGCGTCTGCGCGATCTGATTGATCGCCGTAACGCCCGGGTACAGCAGCTAGATGAGTTCAACGATCTCTATTTCTCCCGCCTCGGGCCGTTGATGCAGCAGATCCTCGCCCTGCGTAAAACGCTGGCGGAGCTTAACCTGCGTCGTCAGCAGGCGGAGACGCGTCGTCGGGAAGAGGATTACCGCCGCTGCCAGGACTATATGGCGCAGGCCGTAGAGGTTCTGACAACGCTCACCCGGCGCTGGCGAGATCTGCCTGCGGATTCCGTTCAGGCGGCAGAGGCGCGCAAACATCTTCAGCAGCAAAGCAATCTGATTGCCAACCTGCTGGCCGAAGCAATGGAGCTGGAGACCGGTTTAACGCGTGAAGAAGAGCCGGCACGTCAGGCGCGCGATGAGGCCAACGAAGAGTACAAGAAGTATCGCGAACAGCATCATGATGCCGAAGTTCGCCTGCGTAAAGGCAAGGATCTCTCTGAAGAGGATCGGAACGAGCTGAAGCGGCTCTGGCGTCAGGCGAGCAAGCTATGCCACCCGGATCTGGTTGCCGATGATTTAAAAGAGGAAGCCAACAGGATGATGGTGCAACTCAACCAGGCCAAACAACGCGGCGACGTGAAGGCCATTCGCTCGCTGGTCGCCCGTCTGCAACAAGGATTCGAACCGATGATGGCAAGCGACAGGCTGAACGACCTGGAACGTATTCGTAAAAAGATGGCGCAGGTGCGTGAGCAAATCGACACCCTGGTGAACGAGCTGGCAGAGCTGGAGAAGGAAGAGTCCTGGCTGCTCGTCTCGTCGCTCAGCAATATGGAAGCCTACTTTGCCCAGCAGGAGAAAGCGCTGAAAGAGGTATGCGCCTCGCTCGAACATCAGGTGAGCGAAGCGCAGCTGGATCCCGCTGCCTGATTATTTGGCGTGCCAGTACGCGCTGGCACGCACCAGCTGCGGGTCAATTGCGTCGTTTTCAAACTGACGGCTCAGGCGTTTCACCACCTTCCCCTCCCCGGTCAGCCAGATAAAGTAATCCTCTTCCGGCACGGCCAGCGCGGCAAGATGGTCGGCCACCGCCTGCTCGTTGTGGCCGATAACCCAGGTGATGTTGAACCCGCTCAGGTGCGCCAGATAGTCCTGATACGCCGCATCGTCCACGGTGACGATGGCGTGGATCGCCGGGCGAACAGGCAGTTTTGCGATGCCTTCTAAACGGCGGCGCAGCGCGGGCATCCCCGACTCGTCGCACACGTACAGCTGCCAGGCGTAATCTTCCGGCACCACCAGCGAACCGCGCGGCCCGCCGATGGTCAGCTTGTCGCCCACCTTAGCCTCCACCGCCCAGTTGCTGGCAATGCCGCCATCATGAACGAAGAAATCGAGCGCCAGCTCATGTTTTTCGTCATCGTACAGCGGGGTATAGTCACGTGCCTGCGGACGCGCGCCGTCGCCCCAGTCGATGCCTTCATCGGTCACCACAGGCGGCACGAAAGTGGTGCCCGGTGCCGGGAAAAAGACTTTGGTATGGTCGTCAAAGCCGCGAGAGCTAAAGCCCTCCAGCGCCTCGCCGCCTAGCACAATGCGCTGAAATCCTGCGCTGACTCGCTCAGTGCGCAGCACGTTCAGCTCACGAAAACGCAGGTCATTGCGGACACGTTGAGGGTAACGGGTAGATGCCATGTTGATGCCCTTCTCAGGTGAATACGATATATCGGAATGAATTCTTAATGATAATGATTGCTATTAACTAAGAAATCAAGATTTTTTAGATTGCATCTGAATATATCTTAGATATAGTTTAGATATATCAAATTAAGGAAAAAACATGCGACACGAACACGACGGCGGCGGACGCCGGCCACGATTTTTTGGCCATGGCGATTTGCGGCTGGTGATCCTGGATATCCTGACCCGCAACGCGAGCCATGGTTACGAACTGATCAAAGAGATCGAAAACCTGACGCAGGGACATTACACGCCTAGCCCTGGCGTGATCTACCCGACGCTGGATTACTTGCAGGATCAGGCGCTTATCACCATTACCGAAGAAGAGAACGGCCGGAAGCGGATTGCGATTAACGCCGCCGGAGAACAGTGGCTGGATGACAACCGGGAACAGCTGGAGCAGATCCAGACGCGTATCAAGGCGCGCTCCGTCGGTTTCCAGCTGCGCAAAAACCCGCAGATGAAGCGGGCGCTGGATAACTTCAAAGCGGTACTGGATCTGAAGGTTAATCAGGGAGAGCTCAGCGACGCGCAGTTGAAACAGATTATCGGCGTGATTGACCGCGCGGCGCTGGAGATCTCCCAGCTGGATTAAGCCAGCACGCCGTCGCTCACGCGGAACACGCGGACCAGCTCTTTCAGGTGCATGGCCTGTTCGTTAAGGGATGCCGCCGCCGCAACGGACTCCTCCACCAGCGCGGAGTTCTGCTGGGTGGTGGCGTCTATCAGGCCAATCGCGCTGTTGATCTGCGAGATGCCTTCCGTCTGTTCGTGGCTGGCCTGGCGAATCTCACGCAGGATTACGTCCATCTCCTCTACGTTGCCGACCATGCCGTTGATAAGCCCGCTGGCCTTCTCCACAAGGTTCATGCCGTCCTGCGTCTGGCTTGTGGAGCTTTCAATCAGCTGGCGGATCTCACTCGCAGATGTTGCACTTTTCTGCGCGAGCTGGCGTACCTCGCCCGCCACCACCGCAAAGCCACGACCATGCTCACCCGCGCGCGCCGCTTCGACCGCCGCGTTCAGCGCCAGAATATTAGTCTGGAAGGCAATGGCGTCGATCAGGTCGATAATGTCGGACATCCTGTTCGATGTTTCGTTAATCAGGCGCATCTTGCTGGTGACCTGCTTCATCATCTCGCCGTTGTTTTTGACCACGGCAGCCGCATCGGCAGACAGGTTCGTCGCTTCTCCGGTGTGGGACGCGGTGTTCTTCACCGTAGCGGTGATTTGCTCCATCGACGCGGCCGTTTGTTCAACGGAACTGGCCTGCTCCTCCGTGCGGGCAGCCAGATCCTGGTTGCCCGCGACAATCTGCGCGGCGGCGCTGGAGATGTTTTCCGATCCGGTTTGCACCTGCTGCACAATCTCCAGCAGGCGCGTTTTCATCTCCATCAGTGCGGTGAGTAGCAGTCCGGTTTCATCTTTACCGTGCGAGATAATGCTGCCGGTGAGATCGCCATCGGCAATGGCCTCCGCAAAATTCACCGCGTCGTTCAGCGGTCGGGTAATGGATCGCACAATGAACCAGCCAGTCAGGCTGGCTACCGCGACGCTGAAAAGCGTAATCAGGACCAGCAGGAGACGATTGGTGCGGAAATCGCCTTCCACCTGCTCGCCCGCACTCTGCATTTCATGGTCCTGGATCGCAATCAGCGCCTGCACTTTCGCTTTATAGGACTGTTGCAGATTCAGGGTGTTGGTCATCATTTCGTTTATCGCGCCCGCACGGTCGTTATTCTGCACGGCCTGCAAAATGCGGTAGCGCGAGTCAAGATATTGCTGGCGTACGCCGTGGATATCGGCCAGCACCTGTTGGGATTTTTTATCCTTGAGAGCGTTGTCCAGCTCGCTCAGGATTGAGGAGATGCGCTCGCTGATCGCCTTCAGACGCTGCTCTGATTGCGCCGTGTACGTTCCCTGTTCGTCCAGCAGCATGAGCTGCTGCGTGCTTATAAATTCCTGGAAGTTGTCGATTAACTGGTTCGCTTTTACCGTCGTTGGATAGTCGCTGGTAAGGATGGTTTGCATTCCATTGTTTGCCCGATTCAGGCTCATCAGAGACAAGCTTGCGCTGACGACCATCAGGACAATAAATAATCCAAACGCCAGAAATAATTTCGTGCCGATCTTTACGTCATGTATGAACATATTTACCCCATCGATGTGATTATTTCTCAGACGATCGCTGTTATCGACAGGAAACACGCTAACTTTATGACTTTGATCGTTTTTTTATTTTTCACTCTCAATGAATCTGGATCGTAACAATTAAAAACCGGGCGCTTTTTTTAGTTACTTAATATTTCATTAACAACATAACTTATTCTGAAAAACAAAAAAGCCGTTTACCCAGGAGGAATAAACGGCTTTATCGAAGCATGCATTTCTTAATGCAGCACGGTAACCGCATCTTCAAGGCGTCCGGCCCGGTGCTTAACCATCGCGGAAATCTGCGCGCTCTCTTCGACCAGGTCAGCATTTTTCTGCGTAATGCTGTCCAGCTCTGCCACAGCACGGGTCAGCTCTGTCAGGCCTGTCGCCTGCTCTGAGGTGGCGTGACTGATCTGCGCGATAAGCTGCGTGACGTTTTTCACCTGCTCGACAATATCATCCATAGTACGTCCCGCGGCGTGGACCTGCTCGGCGCCCGACTGCACTTTGCTGGCGCTGGCGTCGATCAGCTTGCGAATATCGTTAGCCGCGTTCGCGCTGCGGCTGGCAAGATGACGCACTTCGCCCGCCACCACCGCAAAACCTTTCCCCTGCTCGCCCGCGCGTGCCGCCTCAACCGCGGCGTTCAGCGCCAGAATATTGGTCTGGAAGGCGATGTCATTGATAAGCGAGGTAATAGAGCCAATGCGCTGGGTACTGTCGGCAATGTCATCCATGGTTTTCACCACGGTCTGCATCACGGTGCCCCCCTGCGTGGCCGCGCTGCTGGCGGCCATCGATAGCTTGTCGACTTCGGCTGCGGTCTCAGAGTTACTCTGCACCGACGCCGCCATCTGGTTCATTGTTGCCACGGTCTGCTGCACGTTAGCCACGGTCTGGCGCGTGCGGTCGTTGAGATCTTCATTGCCCTGCGCCAGCCTGTCGCTGCCGTCGCGCACGCTCACCACCTGGCTGGAGACGTCGTTGATCAGCCAGCGGCACATCAGCCCCAGCTGTCCGACGGCCCGCAGCGTTAGCCCCAGTTCATCGCTGCGGTTAAGATGCTGCACGCTGTTACGCTCTCCGGTAGCGACCCTGAGCGCCTGCCGTGCGACGTTTTCCACCGGGCGGACAATCTGTTGCTCAAACACCAGGGTGCCAAGCAGCATCACCACGGCTGCCGCCACCAGCGAAGCCCAGCCCGCGGCACTGGCAACAAGCGTTGCGGCCATCACCGCGAAAAGTACCGCCATCACGCTACGCACGCGCCAGCGCAGCGGCATCGCCGGTAGTTTGCCGAGCCAGCCTTTGCGCACCACCAGCCCTTTATGAATGCGTTTTTTGCAGCGTCCTTCGTTGAGCGCCTTATAAAGCGGCTCCACCGCGGCGACCTCGTCCTGCGTGGCGCGGGTACGAATGGACATATAGCCCGTCATCTGGCCGTTACGCACCATTGGTACCGCATTGGCACGTACCCAATAGTGATCGCCATTTTTACGTCGGTTTTTGACAATCCCGCTCCAGGGTTCGCCCTTTTGCAGCGTGTACCACATGTCGGCAAAAGCCGCTTTCGGCATATCCGGATGACGCACAATGTTGTGCGGTTGCCCGAGCAGCTCCTGGAGCGTAAAGCCGCTCACTTGCACAAAGGTGTCGTTAGTGTGGGTCATGTAGCTGTGGAGGTCGGTGGTCGACATAAGCGTGGTGTCATCGTCCAGCGGATATTCATTCTGGGTGACATAGTCAGGAGAGGACATAGTGAGCATCCCTTGCAGGTTATTTGAATGTTAATTTTGTGGCTTATGTTTTTTCGGCGATAAAAAATTTATCTTTAGTTGTTAAATATGATTGAGATCGCAAATCTCGGTTAAACCGCACTTTTCGTACGTTTTTCTAATTAATTGATTTAAAATACTTTCGGCATGAAACTACCTACAAAGCATGATACCCCGGTGCACACTTAAGGCGCATTCCCTGCCCTGGAGCAGTGCAATTGACGACACCCCATCCCCGGCTCGTTATCCCTTATCCCGTGCGGCGCGCAATGGCATGATTAAATATTGTGCAAATTTGATTTCACCTGGCGTTTATCCCGATTTTTGTTAAGGCATCTGAGGTGGCGTAATCCCTGCAATACTTAACTCAGTATCATGTGATACGCGATCCCCGGGAGCATATTTTGAACAGGTTACCTTCCAGCGCCTCGGCTCTTGCCTGTACCGCGCACGCACTGAATCTC
>Ga0153918_1000241_pt1 | contig 31952 bp, 34 predicted proteins | sample TSFL002MetaG_FD_104687 | JGI IMG/M metagenome (GOLD analysis project Ga0153918, IMG submission 104687) | Attine ant fungus gardens microbial communities from Florida, USA - TSFL002 MetaG | ecosystem: Host-associated > Fungi > Mycelium > Unclassified | place: USA: Florida, Paynes Creek Historic... | reverse complement strand
TATTGCTGCAGCACTTGCCCCAGTTTACCGGCTACAAAATCGGCCTTGGTAACATAACTGCCATAATACATATTGAGTGCAAAATGAAACAAGGCAATGAGTACAGAAACCGGCACCATCAACGGTACAAAACATGCGGCAACAATAGAGCCAGTCAGCAGAAGGGGAGCAAGGCAGATATAGATACTTAGAAAGCGTTCGGCAGGTATCTTGAGCGGTATGGCCAGGTAGGCCATCAGCCCTTTCATCTGACTGTCGCTAATCTCACGGGCAAATAGCAGGCGAGCCTGAAAATCAAGCTTCCAATCATTATGCGCGGCCAACTCCTTCAGTGCCGCTTGCCGGCTGGTGATGTGTTCACGGTTAGACGGGGCCGAAAACCAGTCGGCCAGTTTATTCAATCCTGGCCTGGTAGCAGCACGATTAGTCAATTGAAATAATGAGTATGGTCCGAAAATATCCAGATCAGCTATGTAGGGATGTTTGTCATCTGCAAACTGCCGGCCGTCATCATATAAATTTTTTCGTTCACTGATGCTGTCTATCTCATTCTGATTAACCGTGGCAAGTGCGTTAAAATAATTGCGCTGTTCTTCAAAATAACTTTGGCGCGACATCAACCAGGCAAAAACCAGCAGAAGGATGAACGCCAGCATCATTAATACACCAATACCGCCTGTTTTCAACGCAATATAAATGGATATCACCAACAGTACAAAAACCCCCAATCGCATAAAGGAGTAAACATTAATGAGTCTGGAGAATTTTGTGGCTTCCGTACGGGCCTCGTCCGCCTGCAGGCTATAATTGGTGATGATAGGATTTTCCATTTCGGTATAAAGTAAAGCAAAAATTTAACTCACCCCAACCCTCTCCTTTGGATAGGATTATTCATCTTGTTTTTTATCATTGGCTTTCATGAAGGCTGCGCCATTTAGGAGAGGGTTCTTATTTTTGTCTTCATGAAGATCACCCTGCTCACTATTGGCAAAACCGAAGACGCTTACATTCGTGATGGTATAGACAAATACGTAAAGCGCCTGAAGCATTATGCCCGGTTTGAGATCATCGATCTGCCTGAGCTGAAAAATACCAAAGCCCTCACGCAAGATCAGCAGAAAAGCAGGGAAGCAGAAATGCTGCTCAAAAAAATCACCAATACCGATTACGTGGTACTGCTGGACGAGAAAGGCTCGGAGTTCACTTCATCTCAGTTTGCAACCTGGCTGGACAAAAAAGCCATCGGCTCTACCAGCAGCATCATTTTTATAGTGGGCGGCCCTTACGGGTTTGACACCACGGTTTATGCCCGGGCAAACGATAAGCTTTCACTCTCGCGCATGACGTTCTCTCACCAGATGGTGCGCCTGTTTTTTACCGAGCAATTGTATCGCGCTTTCACCATCCTTAAAGGCGAACCTTATCACCACGAATGACGGTTAACCAAATGTCATAAAAATTCAAATCGTCAATTTTTTCCGCGTTATCGGTATTTTTGCACCAAAACTAACTCACATCGCATGCATTCTATCATTCCTGAGCTTTACTCCGGTAAGTTCATCTTTTTGTATGTGCTCATTATTTCAACCGTAATTGTGCACTATCGCGGTAAAGTACGCTACAAATTTTTCCGCCAGTTTGCAGATCACTCTACGTTTATGGCGCCTATCAATGTGCCTATGTATGCACTCTCTGGTGTAGAAAACAAGCCATACATCAATACCGCACAATTTGAAGATCTGACCGTATTGAAAGCCAACTGGGAAACCATCCGTGATGAAGCTATACAATTGGAGCGTGCAGAACTGATAAAGGGCAGCGATAAGTATAACGATGTGGGTTTCAACTCCTTCTTTCGTCGTGGTTGGAAACGTTTTTACTTGAAATGGTATGGCGATTACCATTCATCAGCAAAAAAACACTGTCCAAAAACCATTGAGTTGTTACAAGGCATTCCATCAATAAAAGCGGCCATGTTTGCCGTATTGCCTGCGGGTAGTCAACTGCTTCAGCACCGCGATCCATATGCAGGCTCATTGCGTTACCACTTGGGTTTGATTACTCCTAACTCGGACGACTGTAACATTATGGTTGACGGACAGATGTACTCATGGCGCGACGGCGAGGATGTATTGTTTGACGAAACCTACATCCACTGGGCCGAAAACAAGAGCGATAAAGACCGCCTGATCCTGTTCTGCGACGTGGAGCGCCCTGTTAAAACCATCTTCGGTCGTGGCTGGAACAAGTTTTTCGGCTGGTTCATCATGGCTTCAGCCGCGTCGCCTAACATGGGCGATGACAAAACCGGCAATATCAACAAAGTATTCAAATACATCTACTCCATCAGGCTGGTGGGTAAAAAGCTGAAAGCTTATAACCTGAGGCTTTATTATGTGGTTAAATACCTGCTATTTGCTTTGATACTTTGGGGCTTATTCTTCAGGCATTTGTTTTAGGAATTTTGCGTGGCTATGAACACTGATATTATCCTTGACCACAATGGCTGTAAAGTAAAAATATCAGGCGATAATATTTATTGCGAGCATCCGCACGGCGCATCTACTACCAACTGGCAAATAACGTTTTTGCCCGATCAGCTTATCTACACCCAAAAAAAGGAACGAAAGATTCTGCAAATTGCCAGCATCAAAGAGTTTCAATATGAAATGGACGAGCTAGGCAATAAAAGTGGCATGAGCATAGCGGCCTTGGTTTATGTAGTATCGCGCAGTGATGATGACCCTAAGCGCTTCTTTATTATAGGCACCCGCGAGCAGTTTACCTACAATAATCAAACTCAGGCTTATTTCATCTGCACAGAAGTGCTACAATATATCGGGCAACGTTATCAAATTCCTTTTACTTACAAATTGAGTATTGATACTAAGGAAAAAGATAACCGAATCGGGTGGATCATCCTTTTCTTTATACTTTTTTGGATTTTACTTTATTATAGAATGAAACTTGGTTAAGCGTATATATCGCTGTAACTTGCTTAATCATCCCTTCATAAATAATGCCTACTTTTGAGCATGTCGCACGACCACGATCATTCTCACGCACATCATCATCATCATGGTCATGCCCATGATCACGATCATCACCACGGTTTATTTCACACCCATGAGGCTCCCAAGCTCGATCACCTGAATTCGGCTTTTATCTGGGGCATCATCCTTAATTCCATCTTTGTTGTGGTTGAGGGTGTGGCCGGTTTTATCAGTCATTCACTATCATTATTGACCGATGCCGGGCACAACCTGAGTGATGTGGCAAGTCTGGCCCTGGCGTTACTGGCGTTTAAACTCACCAAGGTAAGCTCTAACAAAAAATATACTTACGGCTATAAACGCTCAACCATCATTGTATCGTTCTTCAATGCGCTCATCCTGTTTGCGGCGGTGGGATTGATTGGATACGAAGCCGTAATGCGCTTCTTTCACCCAGAAAGTGTGCCGGGCAGCACCATTGCCTGGGTATCATTCATCGGCATTGCCATTAATGGCTTTACGGCCTGGCTGTTTATGAACGATAAGGATAAAGACCTGAACGTTAAAGGCGCCTACCTGCACATGGCGGTTGACGCTATTGTATCGTTAGGGGTGGTTATCTCAGGTATTGTTATCTATTTCACCAAATGGTACTGGCTTGATAGCGCCGTGAGTTTAGCCATTGTTGTCATCATTGTCGGCGGCACCTGGGGCTTATTGAAAAAGAGCCTGCGTTTAGAAATGGACGGCGTGCCAGACGAGATGGATCTGGAGAAAGTGAAAACCGAATTAATGAAAGGCAAAGGCGTAGCGGAAGTGCACCATGTACACATCTGGGCGCTCAGTACTACAGAAAACGCCATGACCGCCCATCTGGTTATTGCCGACGAGGAAATGCCCAACTTCACCGCCATTAAGCATGACCTACGCCATCGCTTGCTGCATATGAACATCAGCCATTGCACTTTTGAACCGGAGCTGGCGAGTGAGAAGTGTGAGCAGGCGGAGTGTCAGTAAAACCCGTCCCCTTAGGTCATAGCAATGACGTGGTTGGTTAACATGTCGCCTCGCGCTCCCACCTTACCTCTGCTAAACTGAACAAAATACTTTTCAATCCTAATCGTTATTTTTGGGTATGCACCGCATGTCGATGACGATCTCTATTAAACATTATATCCTGGCTCTATGCCTTTTGCTTTCGGCTGTAGCCTCCAAAGCTGCTTCCATCCTGCTGCCGATGGACGATGCGCAGAAAGATCATCTTAAATCATACGGTATTGCCTTCTGGACGTTGAAAAACGGCGAGGAGGTAGACTGGCTGCTCAACTATCGCGGAGGCAGCTTTATGATGAAGTATGATAAAAGTATTGAGGATGAATGCAAGGTGCGTGGCGTGAGCTACGAGGTAGTTGCCGATGCTAAGGTAAACCAGATCATTACGGAGGTAACGGACCCTTCCGTAAACATGGATTTGGTTAAATTGGAGAAAGCCCCTCGCATGGCCGTATATGCCCCCAAAACCAGTATGCCCTGGGACGATGCTGTAACCATGGTGCTGAAATATGCCGAGATCCCCTACGATCTAATCTATGACGAGGAGGTTTTACGCGGTGACCTGCCCAAGTACGATTGGCTGCACCTGCATCATGAGGATTTTACCGGCCAGTACAGCAAGTTCTATACCTACCGTTTTGAGGCCTGGTACGCCAACGATGTAAAGGCGCAGGAAGCTATGGCAAAAAAACTGGGCTTTGATAAGGTATCAAAAATGAAACTGGCCGTGGCCCAGCACATCCGCGATTTTTGTGGCAACGGAGGCTTTCTTTTTGCCATGTGTTCTGGTACCGATACCTTTGATATTGCGCTGGCGGCTGCCAATACGGATATCTGTGAAAGCATGTTTGACGGCGATCCGGCTGATCCGAACGCACAGTCTAAACTTGATTTTGGCGCTACCTTTGCCTTCCAGAACTTCCAGCTGGATATGAACCCGCTCTCGCACCGGTTCAGCAATATCGATGTTACCTTTGCCCGACAGGTAGACCGTGCAAATGATTTTTTTACGCTGTTTGATTTCTCTGCCAAATGGGATGTGGTACCCAGCATGCTCACCCAAAATCACGATAAGGTAATCAAGGGTTTTATGGGTCTAACTACCGCGTTTAACGAGCGTTACATTAAACCCGGCGTTACCATAATGGGCGAAATGAAAACCGGCAACGAGGCTCGCTACATCCACGGTGAGTTTGGCAAAGGCCAATGGACCTTCTACGGTGGCCACGACCCCGAAGATTACCAACACGGCGTAGGCGACCCGCCAACAGATCTGAAACTGCACCCCAACTCTCCCGGATATCGTTTAATTCTGAACAATGTGCTGTTCCCGGCAGCTAAGAAGAAGAAACAGAAAACGTGATTTTTCCGTTGGAAAAATAGTAAGTGGTGATTGGTTGATTAGTGAATAGTGGATATTCGCAAAGTCTGCTTATTGCTTCATTCCTGCCCAGGACAGATCTAGCGGGCGAGGTGTCATCCTGAGCCTGTCGAAGGGCGCGCGAAGGCCTTGTTATCTTGCCAATAAACTGGCGAACCCACCGCACGCGTTTCGACAACGCTCAACATGACACCTCCTATATCATGTTATCTCATCATTAAGTTCACCGGATTGGATTTACGATGATTATTTTTTCCGCCTTACGCCTCGCACCAGCCGCTCCCCTAAAACAACATCAGCACTTGTCCTTTTTCCACCTTGTCGCCAGGCTTTATTTTGGATGATTTTACTACTACATCAGCCGGGGCTTTAATGATATTTTCCATCTTCATGGCTTCAAGCACCAATAGGTTGTCACCCTTCTTTACCTCATCGCCTGGATTTACAAATACTTTGAGCACCAGGCCGGGCATCGGGGCTTTCAAGTCGCTTACTTTGGCATTGTTGCCAGCATTCATACCCAGTTGTTCCAGCAACAGATCAAACTGGTCTTTGGCCGTTACGTTGTACAGTCTGCCGTTTACTTTTATTTCTGCGGATTTGGTGGCACGGTCAAAGCTTACCACCTCGGCGTTGTAAGATGACAGATTATGAATGATGCTATAATTACTATTACCCTGCTCACGGATGTCCATGTGCGCATCCTTACCTTCTACCGTTAATTTACCTTTGGTTAGTTCGGTCTCAAACTGCTGTTGTTCGTTTACGTTGATGCGATACATAGCGAAGTTTATTGGGTTAAAGCGTATTGAATCATATTAGCGCCCATTTTAAGGGCTTTCAGGCGCGCTTCCTGACTATCACCGGCATAAGTACCATAATCCTCCCAGCCGTTGCCTAAATCGCACTCATAGTCATAAAAACACACCAGGCGACCTTTATAGATCAGTCCGAAGCCTTGCGCACGTTTGCCATCGTGCTCGTGGATCTTGGGCAGTCCGTTCGGGAAATCAAACTTCTGGTGATAAATGGGGTGATTGAGCGGTAGCTCTACAAACTCCAGTTCAGGGAAAACCTTTTTCATTTGCGGGCGGATAAATTGATCCAGCCCATAATTATCACAAATATGCAGGAAGCCGCCGCCGGTCAGATACTTGCGCAGGTTGCGCACCTCGGTATCATTAAAAATCACGTTACCATGACCAGTCATGAAAATGAAGGGGTAATTAAAAATTTCGGTACTGCCGGCCTCTACGGTTTCTTCATCAGCCTGGAAGCTGGTATGCAGGTTATCATTGCAAAACCTGATGAGGTTGAGTAATGCGGTGCGGTCACCGTACCAATCGCCGCCGCCGTTGTATTTGAGGCGAGCCATGCGATAGGCTGGCGGAGGTGTAAAGCTACTCAGCAGTAACAGGGCAATCAAGGTACTGGCAAGTGTGAGCAGCTTCATTTTACCGGTTTAAAAAATTGACTTCAAAGCAGGCTTCCAGAGCGGCCGTTTCGGTGCGCAGCCTGCTGTTACCTAAAGTTATGGCTTTAAAATCATTTTCTAAAGCAGCGGCAATCTCTTTTTCGCTGAAATCGCCCTCGGGCCCAATCAGGATCAGGCTCCGGCTATTCACCGTCAATGCGTCGCGCAGTTCCTGCTTCTCCCCTGCTTCGCAGTGTGCCATAAACTTTTGTCCCCCGAAAGGTTTGGCCATAAACTGGGCAAAAGTAACGGGTGCATTTAAAACCGGGTGATAGGCTTTGAGCGATTGCTTGATGGCCGCGGTAATAATCTTATCTAACCTATCCGTTTTGGCCTCTTTACGTTCAGACCGCTGGCAGATGATGAGCGATACTTCGTCAATACCAATTTCTGTAGCCTTCTCCAAAAACCACTCCAGTCGTTCAATATTTTTTGTGGGTGCTACCGCGATGTGCAGGTAATGGTTGCGCTTGCCGTATTCATAAATGGCTGATTGTATTTTTAGAATTACCCGCTTGGGATGAGCATCGCTGATGGCCGCGGTATAAAGGCCACCTTTGCCATCAATCAGGTTTACCTCATCGCCGGCGTTAAGGCGCAGCACACGTATGGCGTGCTTGCTTTCTTCCTCGTTCAAGAAATAAGCTTCGGCGTTGGGGGCAATATCGGGGGTATAAAACAGATGCATCTGCTTGCGCTATTAATGCAGGTCTACGGTATCCTCGGCATTCAGCAGCAATTCCAGCTTTACCGATTCAATATTCTGTTCAGATTTTTTAAGTACGGTGATGTTATAGCCATCGGCCTCTTTGTGCTCGCCAACTTCGGGAATCTTGCCAAAAACTTCGCTCACCCAACCGGCAACGGTATCAAAATCGCCATCCTCGGGCAAATCATGCGGCAGGTGACCGTTAGCATCGTAAATACTGGCACCGGCGTTCACAATAAACTCGGTTTCGGTCACTTGTTCAACTATCGGCTTTTCTTCGTCATATTCGTCCTGTATCTCGCCTACCAGTTCTTCCACAATATCTTCCAGGGTAACCATACCGGCGGTACCGCCAAACTCGTCAAGGATGATGGCGATCTGCAGGCGTTTCTGCTGCAGTTCTGCCATCAGATCATTGATCTTCTTAGTCTCCGGAATAAAGTATGGTTTACGGATAATATCCTTCAGCTCAAAGTCGGTATTTTTGAACAGTAACGGCAAGATATCTTTGGCATGTACAATACCGATGATCTTATCAATGCTATCCTGATAAACCGGCATGCGGCTGTATCCTTCGGTAATCAGCAGCTCTACCAGTTCCTGGCGGGTGGTTTCAACATCAACGCCCGATATTTTGGTACGCGGCACCATGATGTTTTTTACTACACGCTCGTTAAAATCAAACACGTTTTTGATCAGTTCGTGCTCATTAGAATCCAACGCGCCGCTTTCTTTACCTTGTTCTAATAAATATTGTAGTTCTTCAGAACTGTGGTGCGCCTCTTCGCTTATACTGTTAATTCCTATCAATTTTAACAGAAAAGTAGCAAAACCATTTAACAGCCAGATGAACGGCTTGCACAGCACAAAAAAGAACTGCAGGGGAACCGATACGGCCAGCGTGGTACGTACAGAACGTTGTATGGCAATAGATTTTGGCGCCAGCTCGCCAAACACAATGTGAAACACGGTAATGACAACGAAAGCTACCACGTGACACACATTGATTACAAAACCAGAGGTAATAACAATGCCGAAAAAAGAAAATACGTTAAGGGCAATCTTCGTCACCACATCCTCACCTACCACACCAAGGCCCAGCGAGGCAATGGTTACCCCTAACTGGGTGGCGGCCAGGTAACCATCCATATTATGGGTGATGCGGCGGGCCAGCTTAGCTGCGGTACTGCCAGATTTAATCTGCAACTCAATTTGCGAACCCCGCACACGTACAATGGCAAATTCAGCGGCAACAAAAAACCCGTTCAGCAGAACCAGGAACAGCGTAGCAAATACTTCAAAAAGACTTACGTGAAGATCGACGGGGTGATCCATTCAAATATTTTATTGTTCAACAAGGAAAGTAGAGTTATATAACTCCAAACTTTCTTTAATTACTTTGTAAGCATACGGCTTACCTAACAGGTGCTCAATGGTCACATTTTTATCTTCAAGCGCCTTATAATCCTGGAAAAACCGTACAATCTCTTTCATGGTATGCGGCGGCAGCTCATTCAGGTCGTCAATATAATTAACAGACATGTCATTCTTAGCAACCGCGATAATTTTATCATCCTGCTCGCCATTATCAACCATGTGCATCACACCAATTACTTTAGCCTCGATGATAGACATCGGGTAAACATCGGCAGAACAAAGTACCAGGATATCCAACGGGTCTTTATCATCGCAATAAGTTTGAGGGATGAAGCCGTAGTTAGCCGGATACATTACAGACGAGAACAGGATACGATCCAGTTTCAGCAGGCCTGAGTCCTTATCAATTTCATATTTTGCTTTCGAGCCTTTTGGGATCTCGATGATTGCGTTAACAATTTCGGGTATGTTATCGCCAGGTGAAACCTGGTGCCAGGGATGTTGTGTGCTCATGAAGTATATAAATATAAAAAAATATAAATTGTTTAGTCGCCGCTTGCTATAGTCTTCTTTTTCAGGAAAGCTATGATGAGCGGTATACTGGTGATAACGATCAGCCCGATAATCACATATTCCAGGTAATCTCTGATCTCAGGATAGCGGCGGCCCAAAAAGTAACCGGTTAAGGTTAATATAGTTACCCAAGCCATGCTGCCCACCAGATTATAAAGCGAAAACCGTTTCAGGTCTACCTTTACCACACCTGCAAAGATAGGTGCAAAAGTTCTTATTATGGGGAAAAATCTACCTAAAACCAAGGCCATGCCGCCATGTTTCTGATAAAACTCTTCGGCCAGTTGTACATAACGTTTTTTAAAGAACAAGGAATCGTTTTTTTTGAAGAGCAAGGGGCCAGCCCGGTAACCAAACCAGTAACCTACATAGTTGCCCAAAATACCGGCACAAACTAATGAAGCAACCAGTACAACAATGGGCACATCAAGTATCCCGGTAGCGCACAGTAAACCGGCCATAAAAAGCAGGTAATCTCCGGGCAGAAAAAACCCGAAGAATAAGCCCGTTTCAGCAAAAACCACAATCAGCAGCAAGTAAAATCCTCCTGTGCTGAGGATGGCATTTGCGTCGGTTAAATCATGCAGGTTCTGCCAGAAATTTTCCATGCGCAATAGTAAAACTACAAATATTATTTCTATTTGTAATTACTTAGTTGCAGGAATCAAGGCAGCAATAACTGTAGGATAAATACCGATGAACAACGTAATCAGGGCTGAAAGAGCGAGCACCACATTGAAATAGGCTGGTATAGCTAAGCCCTCGCGCTCTGAATTACGGAAGTACATGGCAATAATTACCCTGAAGTAATAGAAGATACTGATGATGGCATTGAGCACGGCAATAATTACCAGGTAAATATGCGACTGTGCCAATGCCCCGGTAAACATAAAGAACTTACCAATAAACCCAGCAGTAAGCGGAATGCCGGCCAATGACAACATAGCCACTGTAAGCACAAACGCCAGGAAAGGGTTTTTACGGCCCAAACCGTTAAAGCTCTCGAAGTTATCGTTACCCTGCTGCTGCTGTACCAGTATTAACACCGCAAACGCGATGATAGAAGCGATAGAATAAGCTGTAGCGTATACGAATACCGAGTTACCTGAATTAGCACCCAACGCCACAATAGCAAACAGCATATAACCCGCATGAGAGATGCTGGAGAAAGCCAGCATACGTTTAAAGCTTTGTTGATAAAGTGCGGTGACGTTACCGATAAACAAGGTCAGGCCGGCAATAATAACCAGTACCGGGGTCCAAAACTCGGCTACTGAAACAAAGCAATTTTGGAACAGGCGCAAGAACGCTGCAAAACCCGCAGTTTTTACAACGGTAGACATAAAGGCGGTAATTAGGGTTGGTGCACCTTCATACACATCTGGCGTCCAGAAGTGGAAGGGTGCGGCACCTACTTTAAAGCACAGACCAACGATGATCAACATAATGCCGGTGTAGAACATCGGGTAGCTGCCAGACTTGTGCGAAAGCGCCCAGTCGCGGATAGCATCCAGGTCAAAAGAACCGGTAGTACCATAGATCAATGCAATACCAAACAGCAAAAAGCCGGTTGAAAAAGCACCCATCAGGAAATATTTCAGAGCAGCCTCGTTCGAGCCAAAATCTTGTTTTTTAATACCTGCCAATATGTAAAGACTTACAGACATGATCTCAATACCGATGAACAACATGGTGAGGTTATGGTATGATACCATCACAATGATACCGGCCAACGCAAACAGAATGATAGAATAATACTCTGCCACGTGACTGCTGATCTTCTCAAAATAGTCTTTTGACAACAATAGAATCAGCACAGTAGAAACAATGGTAATGCCGGTGAAGGCAATAGAGAAATGATCAAACAGCATCATACCGTTATAGATCGGCATCACTGTATCGGCGGCCTTCCACTGCGATATAGCTAAACCCAGCGCTACTGCCAAACCAATAACGGTTACAGGCAGCAATGCATTTTTGGCTTTGTATAAGCCCAAATACAAAAGCAGGATGGGTAAAACAGATATGAGTATTAAGGTATTCATTTTATATCGATCAAAATTATTGTCAAAACTATTTAGTAACAGGCAGTGTGTTGCTACCGGTAGCGCTCATCTTCTCGTTCATAAAGTGGATGAAATCTCTCACTCCTGCGTCAGACAGATGCAGAATTGGCTGTGGATAAACCCCAATTACAATTACCAGTGCACTGATAATGATCAGCACCCATTTATCGGTACCGGTAACGTCCAGAAACTGAATGGTTAAATCATTAGTTGGGCCCTGCATAACGCCTTTGTACATACGCAGCATATAAACCGCGCCCAAAATGATGGTTAAACCGGCAACAGCAACCAGTATAATGTTATAATCATAAATACCACTCAGCAATAAAAACTCCCCCACAAAACCATTGGTTAATGGCAAGGCAACAGCTCCCAGGGTAATAATCAGAAAACAGGTAGCAAATACCGGCGCTACCTTTGCAATACCACCTAACTGTGTAATATCTCGGGTGTTCATCTTGCGGCTGATGATATCCCATACGATAAACAAGCCCACCACGTTGATACCATGACTCAGCATCTGGATCATCGCACCTTGCAAACCGTTCCAGTTCAATGCCAAAATAGCGGCAGAGATTAAGCCAACGTGTGCAATTGATGAGTAAGCGATTAAACGTTTGCCATCTTTTTGTTTAAAGGCAATAATAGAAGCATAAACAATACCCACAACAGCCAGAGTAATAGCCAGCGGATACCATTGATTAAAGCCCAGCGGCAAAATCGGGATCATCCATCTGATCATGCCAAACAAACCCATCTTCAGCATCACGCCAGAAAGCAACATACTACCAGCCGATGGCGCCTCAGTATAAGTATCCGGCTGCCAGGTATGGAACGGGAAGATAGGCACTTTAATGGCAAAGGCCAGGAAGAATGCCCAGAACAACCATGATTGCTCTTTCAAGCTCAACTGCAGGTTATAAAAATCGCTTGAATCAAAGGTGCCATTCGGGTTATGCAGATACAAGTAAATCAGGCCTGCCAGCATAAATAATGAACCGGCAAAAGTATAGATGAAGAATTTAAGCGTCACCTTAACACGATTCTCGCCGCCCCACATACCACAAATAAAGTATATTGGAATCAGCGCCGCTTCCCAGCCAACATAAAATAGAAATCCATCCATCGCCAGAAAAACGGTGGTCATACCGGCTTGCATAAACAAGATCAGCGCATAAAACGCCTTGGCGCGGCTATCATACTGATGTTTATAAGTAGACAGTATAATCAACGGCAATACCAGCGCGGTAAGCAGTACCGGGATGATGTTGAGCCCATCCAATGCCACAATATAGTAAGCACCTATCTGCGGAATCCATGTAACAGTACTATCCAGTTGCGGAAAACTGCTGTTAGTATGAAACTTGCTGATCAATACACCGGTTATAACCAGTTCGGCCAGTGTAACAGCCAGGGCTATGTGTTTGGCCCAATCGTTCTTTAGCAAAAACAGGGCGGCAGCAGCCAGTAACGGTAAAAATATTAATATAGAAACTGTCATTTTATTACGTGCAGCTTATCCATTAAACCCAAACTATACAGCAGTATGGCCACAATGCCCACCACCATCATAAAAATGTAGAAACCTACGTTACCGGTTTGCAACAGGCGCAAACCTTTGCTGGCTTCTACCGGTCCGGCGCCAATGCCGTTCACCAAGCCATCAATACCAAGCTTTTCAACTACGTTATAGAAGAAATCGGAAAGCCAATCTAACGGACGACGAATAATCAAGTCATACAACTCGTCAACATAAAACTTGTGGTATGACAGCGTAGCCAGCAAACCGCGTTCCTCACCGTCGCGCACAGGCACATGGCCATTTTTGTTATATTTAACGTAGGCGTAAGCCAAAGCAATCAACGCTGCGGCGACAGAGATACACATTAACGTCATCTCTACCGAAGGCGTCAGCACATCTGCCGGCTCTGATAAAAATTTGTTATTGATAATCGGTTTCAAAAACTCGCCCAGTTCTTCATGCCCCCCAAGTACAGCAGGTATGTTAATCAAACCACCTACAATGGAAAGTACAGCAAGTACAATCAGCGGCAGCGTCATGGTAGCCGGCGATTCATGCAGGTGATGCTCCTGCTCGCTTGTTCCGCGGAATTTTCCGTAGAACGTCAGGAACAACATGCGGAACATGTAGAACGAAGTAAACATGGCGGTGATCACACCAATAGCATACATAATTTTGCTGTGCTCATAAGTGTGCGCCAGAATTTCATCCTTAGAGAAGAAACCGGCAAACGGAGGGATACCTGAAATAGCAATGGTACCGATAAGCATGGTCCAGAACGTAACTGGTAATTTTTTACGCAGCCCCCCCATGTTTCGCATATCCTGCTCGCCGCTTACCGCATGGATCACCGAACCGGCACCCAGGAATAATAAGGCTTTGAAGAATGCGTGAGTAATTACGTGGAAGAAACCACCGGTAAACGCACCAACGCCCAAACCCAGAAACATATACCCTAGCTGAGACACGGTTGAGTAAGCCAGTACTTTCTTAATATCTGTTTGTGTTAACGCGATGAGCGCCGCTAACAATGCTGTTGCCAAACCGATAATGGCAACAATGTTCATCACTACCGGCGATAGCAGGAACAATACGTTAGAACGGGTGATCATATAAATACCCGCGGTAACCATGGTAGCAGCGTGGATGAGAGCCGAAACAGGTGTCGGGCCGGCCATCGCATCTGGTAACCAGGTAAACAAGGGAATCTGTGCAGATTTACCGGTAGCACCGATGAAGAGCAGCCCCGCAGCCAGACCTACAGCCCAGTAACCCGGGTGAATCAGCTGTGCTTTTTTGATCATCTCCTGAATGTTCAGCGTACCAAACAAATTCAGGATCAGGAAGATGGCAATCAGGAAGCCTAAATCGCCAATACGGTTCATCACAAATGCTTTCTTGGCTGCATCAGCATAAGATGGATTGCTGTACCAGAAACCGATGAGCAGGTAAGAGCAAAGCCCCACGCCTTCCCAACCGATGAACATAATGACATAGTTGGCACCCATTACCAGCAGCAGCATGAAGAAGATGAACAAATTTAGATAAGCGAAGAACTTACCGAAACCGGCATCATCATGCATATAACCAATGGAGTACAAATGGATTAGCGTACCTACGCCGGTGATGATGAGCAACATAATAGCGCTCAATTGATCGATATAGAACTCAAAAGGGATGCGTACCGGTCCGGCCAGGATCCAGTCGAAATACTTGATGGCGATGTGATGCTGGTAATTAGCTTTCACCTCAAAGAAAACGCCGATACTGATAGCGAATGAAGCCAGCACCATTAAGGTACCGATAGAACCGATAAGGCCTTTTGGTAATTTGTTTCGGCCAAGCCCGTTGATCACAAAACCCGCTAAGGGTAGTATCGGAATAAGCCAGATAAGTTTATCCATTTGTTAACTATTTGCCCCCTAACCCCCTGAAGGGGGAATTTTAATGGGGATATTTTTATTTTTTGTTATCTGATTAAAAAACTCCTCTCCCCCTTCAGGGGGTCGGGGGGCTTTACCATTTAAGCCTGTTCAGCACATTAACGTCAATCGAACTGGTGTTACGGTAGATCATTACAATGATGGCCAGACCGACAGCTACCTCAGCGGCAGCCAGCGCCATAATAAAGAATACAAACACCTGTCCCGATGCATCGCCCCTGTAAACAGAGAACGTAGTGAGCAGCAGGTTAACAGCATTCAGCATCAGTTCTACCGACATGAATATCACAATAGCGTTGCGGCGCAGTAACACACCGGTTACGCCAATACAAAACAACACGCAGCTTAACAGGATGTAGTGATTAAGCGGCACGGTTTTAACGGCATTGAAAAAACTTTCCATCAGGCAGTTTTTGGTTCTTTTTTAGCTAATAATACCGCACCCACCATTGCTGATAACAGCAGGATGGACGAAATTTCGAACGGTAACAAAAATTGGTTAAACAATACTTTACCCAGGCTTTTCACCAAACCCAAGCCCGGATCTGCCAGCAGTACCGGTTTTGATGAGGCCGAAAGCTTCAAGGCGCCAAACAGGGTGGCCAATAAACAACAACCGCCAATAACGGCTGCAAACTTTACAATATTGCTCTTTACAGGTTCGGAGTCTACGTTGAGGTTGAGCAACATGAGCACGAACAGGAACAGCACCATAATGGCCCCCATGTAAACAATAAAGTTTACGATGGCCAGAAACTGGGCATTAAGCAAAATGTAGTGAATGGTGATAGTGAAAAACGTGAGGATAAGGTATAACACGCTGTGCACCGGGTTTTTGGCAGTAATTACCAGGAGTGCAAACAGCACTGATAAAAACGCGATAAAGTAAAATATACCCATTTTAGTGTTTACAAATAGACATTTGCCCGGCTTAAAATCGACGGGCAAATGTATAAAACTTCTTCTATTGATTAAGTGGAGCCTCCACTAATTTATCCTTGCCGTAAATAAAATCTTTCCTCAACGTGTCTGATGGCACGATAGGTCCGTCCAGGTAAATGGCTTCTTTCGGACAAGCCTCTTCGCACAGTCCGCAGAAGATGCAACGCAACATGTTGATCTCATACACCGCAGCATATTTCTCTTCACGATACAGATTCTCTTCACCTTTCTGGCGCTCGGCGGCAGTCATGGTAATGGCTTCTGCCGGACAAGAGAGGGCGCACAAACCACAGGCAGTGCAACGCTCGCGACCGTCTTCGTCACGCTTTAAGGAGTGCATACCACGGAAGTTCTCAGAGAACTCACGCTGCTGCTCAGGGTAACGGATGGTTACTTTCTTTTTGAAAAAGTGACTCATGGTAATGCCCATCCCTTTTACTATCGCCGGCAGATACATCTTTTCGGCCAGGGTAAGGGGCTTTACATCCAGTACTTTCTTTTTATTACTTAGTGGTTCCATTCAGAAACGCTTAAATTAATGATGGTGATATAATACAATTACAAGACCGGTTACCACAATATTGGCAATGGCAAAAGGTATCAGGCCTTTCCAGCCCAGATCCATCAACTGGTCATAACGGAAACGCGGGATGGTCCAGCGTACCCACATAAAGAAGAAGATGAATGCAAATATCTTCATAAACATCAGTACCACACCTAAGATCACTGATGCATTAGCACCTAAGTGGGCAGCTATGTAATTCATACCCGGGTAGTTATAAGCCCCCCAGTACAGGGTAACCATTACTGCCGATGATATGAACATATTGATATACTCGGCAAATAAGTAAAAGCCAAGTTTCATTGATGAATATTCGGTATGGTAACCGCCAACCAATTCTGTTTCGCACTCGGGTAAGTCAAATGGCGAACGATTGGTTTCGGCAAAGGCACATATCAGGAACAGGATAAAGCCCAATGGCTGTTTAAATGCATTCCAGGTAAAGTAACCACCATTCCATATAGCGCCGCCATGCCAAAACCCATGTTGTTGCTCAGCAATCTCACGCAGGCTCAGGGTACCGGTTACCATCAGCAGGGCGATGATAGACAGACCCATCGAAATCTCATAACTAATATTCTGTGATGCCGCGCGGATAGCACCCAACAGCGAATATTTGTTGTTTGACGCCCAGCCACCAATCATGATACCATATACGCCCAGCGATACTACGCCGAAAATGTAGAGGATACCTACGTTAATGTCGGTCACCTGCAAGTCGATGGTAGTAGAACCGATCACCAGTTTTTGGCCCCACGGAATAACTGCCGAACCGATACAGGCCGTCATGATAGCCAGCGCCGGGCCAACAATAAACAGGAAACCGGTAGCGCGGGTTGGGATGATCTCTTCTTTCATGAACATCTTCATACCGTCGGCAGCGGGTTGTAGGATACCCCATGGGCCGGCACGGTCTGGTCCCAGCCTGTCCTGCAAAAATGCAGCAACTTTACGCTCGGCATAGGTAGAGTACATCGCAATCAACAGACTGATAGCGAAGATCACTACTACTAAAATTAGCTTTATAATTAAATCTGTAGGCATTTTCTATTACAAACGTGTATCGCGTTCAAACTGATTTTTGTTGTTCTCCTGCAGCACAGGATTGGTTTTCACTACCGGCAGCGGGCGCAGGGTATCGTAATGGTTAGCGCTGATTACCGAGTGATTAGATATCTTGCGCGGACCTTCAATCACCCAGTCGGCTGTTTTCTTTTTATCAAAACGGCATTCGTTACAGATAAACTCTTCCACCTCGCCATACACATCTTTACGGGCAGTAACACGAATCACATCTTCGCCTTTATACCACAGCGTTACTTTACCGTTGCATTTCTCGTGGTTACAATCGCGGTGTGCATCAACCGGTTTGGTAAACCATACGCGGTTTTTAAAGCGGAAGGTTTTGTCAGTCAGCGCACCAACCGGGCAAACGTCTATCACGTTACCAGAAAAATCGTTATCAACAGCAGCCTGGATGTAAGTAGAGATCTCAGAGTGATCGCCACGGTTCAAAATACCATGGATACGGTGATCAGTGATCTGATCTGCCGTGAACACGCAACGGTAGCACAGGATACAACGCGTCATGTGCAGCTGGATCTTGTCGCCAATGTCGATTTTCTCGAACGTACGGCGGTCAAACTCATAACGGGTTTTGGCTGCACCGTGTTCATAACCTAAATCCTGCAGATGACACTCGCCTGCCTGATCGCAAATAGGGCAATCCAGCGGGTGATTGATCAGCAGCATTTCTACCACACCTTTACGTGCCTCAATTACCTCTGGCGAAGTAATGTTTTGCACTTCCATTCCATCCATCACTGTGGTACGGCAGCTGGCCACCAGTTTGGGCATTGGGCGCGGATCTTTTTCAGAACCTTTGCTTACCTTAACCAAACAGGTACGGCATTTACCGCCGCTGCCCTGCAACTTGGAGTAATAGCACATGGCAGGCGGAACAATATCGCCGCCTATCTGCCTTGCAGCATTCAGGATGCTTGTTCCGGGGTCTACCTCTACGGTGATACCGTCTATTGTTACTTTATGTTTATCTGACATTTTAAATCGTCAACATCTAATCCTTTATATCGTAGAGACACATATTTGTGTCTCATTGTGCACGCGTTCTATATTGTAGAGACACAATACGTTGTGTCTCATTTCTCACGCGTTCTCGTCTTGAGGTGAGACACTAAGTATTGTGTCTCTACGCCTATCCCACCACACTAAGCCGCTGTCTCTTCTTTTTTCGGTAACGGATCAGCATAATGCGCTAAGCCATAATTCCTGGTCATCGCCTCGCTCGCGTTGGTCACGTGCCATTCAAACTCATCTCTGAAGTGACGGATGGCGCTGGCTACCGGCCAGGCTGCTGCATCACCCAGCGGACAAATGGTGTTACCTTCTATTTTTTTAGATACATCTACCAGCAAGTCTATATCGCTTTTCTTGCCGTGACCGTATTCCAGTCGGTGCAATACTTTCTCCATCCAGCCGGTACCCTCGCGACAAGGCGAGCATTGGCCGCAGCTTTCATGGTGATAGAAACGGGTAAAGTTCCAGGTATTGCGAACGATACATGCATCCTCATCAAACGCAATGAAACCGCCTGAACCCATCATGGTTCCGGTAGCAAAACCACCGTCAGACAATGATTCATAGCTCATCAAACGCGCTTCGTTGTTTGCCGTTTTGAAGAACAGGTTAGCAGGCAGAATTGGCACTGATGATCCACCGGCCACTACCGCTTTCAAGCGTTTGCCATTGGCTATACCACCGCAATATTCATCGCTGTACACAAATTCTTCGCAGCTCAGGCCCAGATCAATCTCATATACACCTGGTTTTTTCAGGTTACCACCGGCGCTGATGAGTTTAGTACCCGTACTACGACCGATACCTAACTTCGCATACTCATCGCCACCATCATTGATAATTGGCACTACCGCCGCGATTGACTCTACGTTATTTACCACCGTTGGGCAACCATACAAACCAGCAATAGCCGGGAATGGTGGCTTAATACGTGGGTTACCACGTTTACCTTCCAGTGACTCGAGCAGCGCGGTTTCTTCACCGCAGATGTAGGCACCACCACCTGGTTGTACATATAGCTCCAGGTCATAACCGGTGCCCAGTATATTTTTACCTAAAAATCCTTTTGCTTTTGCTTCCGCGATAGCTTTTTCAAGGATGCGGATCTGTGGCATCATCTCACCGCGTACATAGATATACGAGGTGTTAGCGCCCAGTGCATAGCTAGATGTGATCATCCCCTCAATTAAGGCATGAGGGATGTAGGTCATCAAAAAGCGGTCTTTAAAGGTACCCGGCTCAGACTCATCGGCGTTACACACCAGGTAACGGGGCACACCTTCTGGCTTAGCCAAAAAGCTCCATTTCATCCCCGTAGGGAAACCTGCACCACCGCGACCACGCAGGCCCGATTTCTTTACCTCTTCAACCACTTCGTCAGGTGTCATCGTTTTCAGCGCTTTCTCTACCGAACGGTAGCCGCCTTTTTCACGATACACATCAAAAGTGTTGATGTTTGGTACGTTAATATGTTCTAACAGTAACTTGCGTCCCATAGTATCAATATATTTTGCCTGTCAGTTTATAGTAAGTTACATGTTGCCAGATGCGTTGTGCAACGGCAAAAACTACAATACAAACCTTTGCCCATACTAAGCTTGCCAGGTCACTTCCCGGCATCAGTACCAACACAATCAACACTGCATATAGTACATCTCTCAGTATCAGGCTATTTCTAGTTGACATTTCCTCTTGATTTTAAATCGTCGATTAACCGATCAACCGATTCAGGCGTCAGGTTCTCATAAAAAGTATATTCCGGACCGATCTGTAATACCGGACCAAAACCACAGGCGGCTAAACACTCTACACCTCTCCAGCTAAACAGCCCATCCTCGGTCACTTCACCTTCTTTTACACCCAGTTTCTGCTCAATATGATCCATGATCTTCTCGGCACCAACCAGGCAGCAAGGACCTGTACGACATACTTCCAGCGCGTATTTGCCTTGCGGGCGCATAAAGTACATGGTATAGAAGGTAGCCACCTCATAAACCTCAATCGGCTGAATGCTCAGGTACTCGGCCACTTTATCCATAGCGGGAGCGCTTACCCAGCCAAACTCCGCCTGCACCAGGTGCAGTATAGGCAACAGGGCCGATTTTTGTTTACCCTGCGGATACCGGCTCACAATCTCGTCAAACTGTTTAACCAGCTCTGGGCGAAACGTTACCGGCGTTTGTGTATCTTCAACTTTAAGCATCTAACTCTCCGGCTATAATGTTTAAACTACTCATGTTAATAATGGCGTCGCTTAACAGCATGCCGCGGCTCATTGGCGCGTACATCTGGTAATTGATAAAGCTTGGCCTGCGGAAGTGTAAGCGGTAAGGCGTACGGCCACCTTCGTTCACCAGCCAGAAACCCAGCTCGCCGTTGGCGCCCTCTACCGAGTGGTATACCTCGCCAACCGGTGTTTCCACCTCGCCCATCACAATTTTAAAGTGATAGATCAGCGCTTCCATATTATTGTAAACTTCCTCTTTCGGAGGCAGGTAAAACTCTGGCACATCAGCATGGAAAATAGTAGGATCTTCACCCTTCAATTTTTCTAAACACTGCTGAATCATGCTCATGCTCTGTTTCATCTCCTCGTTACGCACCAGGAAACGATCATACACATCACCCGTGGTACCTACCGGCACTTCAAAGTTCAGGTCGTCGTAAGAGCAATATGGATTCATCGCGCGCACATCATAATCTACACCGGTAGCACGTAGTAAAACGCCGCTCCAACTGTAGCCTAAGGCTGTTTCTGCACTTACCGCAGCCACGCCGCGGGTACGATCCATAAAAATACGGTTACGGTTAAACAGGTTCTCAAACTCCTGCAATACTGCCGGAAACTCTGCTAAAAACTTGTTTACCTTACGGAAAAATATCTCGTTGAAATTGCGCTCAAACCCGCCGATACGACCAACGTTGGTAGTCAAACGAGAACCGCAGATCTCTTCGTAAATCTCATAAATAGCCTCACGGTACTCCATCATGTAAAGGAAGCCCGTGAAAGCACCGGTATCTACACCCAATACACCGTTACACACAATGTGGTCAGCAATACGGGCCAGCTCCATTACGATGATACGCAGGTAGTCTACCCGTTTTGGGGTTTGGATGTTGAGCAGTTTTTCAACCGTCATGTGCCAGCCCATGTTGTTGATAGGCGATGAGCAGTAATTTAAACGGTCAGTCAGCGGGGTGATTTGATAGAATGGCCTGTGTTCGGCAATTTTCTCAAAGGCCCGGTGGATGTAACCAATGGTAGATACGCCGCTTACAATGCGCTCGCCATCCAGCTGCAGCACGTTCTGAAATACGCCGTGCGTGGCCGGGTGCGTTGGCCCTAAGTTAAGGGTCGATAATTCGCTTTGCGGATCGTTATCTGTATATACGGGGTGGTTATGCATTGTCTGTTATCTCCCGAAAAAGTAATCTTTCTTATCAACACGGTTAGGGTCTTCCAGCGGATACTCGCGGCGCATTGGGAACGCGGTCATATCGTCCACGTTCAGGATACGGCGCAGATCAGGGTGGCCTTTAAAATCCACACCAAAGAAATCGTAGGTTTCACGTTCCATCCAGTTGGCGCCATCCCACAGCACGGTTGCACTTGGTATCCAAACATCGCCATCAGCCACAAACACTTTAATGCGGATGCGCACATTGTTTACCAGACTGTGCAGGTGATAAACTACGCCGATAGGTTTTTCCCTTTCAGGATAGTGGATGGCGGTAATATCTGTTAAATAGATAAACTGCAACGCCGGACTGGTTTTCAAAAAGGTGAGCAGATCGATAATGTTTTCGCGACCGGCTTCAATCGTCAGCAAACCATAAGGTTCGCCTTCTACCGTAATTGCTTCACCAAATTTTTCATTGATCTGCTGAAGCAGCTCTTCGTTTGTGATCTTGCCCATTTACTGAATACCGTATGAAGCTAATAATTTCTGATACTCCGGCGTATCGCGTCGGCGACGCTGCTCGGTCTGTACCAGTTTCTGGATCTGCAAGAAGCCATCAATAATGGCCTCAGGGCGCGGCGGGCAGCCGGGTACGTAAACGTCAACCGGAATTACCTCGTCAATACCCTGCAATACAGAATAAGTATCAAAAATACCACCGCTTGATGCGCAGGCACCAACAGCCATTACCCAGCGGGGCTCGGCCATCTGCAAATAAACCTGACGTAAAACGGGGGCCATCTTTTTAGAAATTGTACCCATCACCATCAGCAAATCTGCCTGGCGGGGCGAAAAACTTAGACGCTCTGCACCAAAACGTGCAAGGTCATAATGCGAGCCCATAGTGGCCATAAATTCTATACCACAGCAAGATGTTGCAAAGGGCAGCGGCCATAAAGAATATGATCTGGCTAAGCCTACCGCCTTATCAAGAGAGGTAGCAAAAAACCCAGAACCTTCTACACCGGGAGGCGCATTAACAATCTGAATATCACTCATTGGATGTCATCAAATAATTGGGCCGTCAGCGCAAGAAAACTGACGGACAAATTTACAATAAATAAACATTGTTAAAAGTACACTATGACAAGGGGAATATATTTAGAATCAATCTAAACTCAATCCCAATCCAGCGCTCCCTTTTTGATAACGTAAATAAAGCCGAGTAGTAAGGTGGCCATAAAGATGAACATCTCCACGAGGCCCTGTACCCCCATTTCTCTAAAATTCACGGCCCAGGGATACATAAAGATCACCTCGACATCAAACAACACAAAAAGGATAGCGACCAGGAAATATTTGATTGAAATTGGCGTACGTGCGTTACCTACAACTTCAATACCCGATTCAAATGGCGTTAGCTTGTCTTTGGTTTTACGTTTTGGACCGAGCCAGTGGGTTGCAAACATGGTCCCCACCGCAAAACCCACAGCCACCAGCATCTGGATAATAATGGGTATATAATCTTTAGGCAAACTTTGTACTTCCATCCGGCAAATATAGAAAATATGCGGTTTATAAAAAAAGGCACCCTGATAGTAATCAGGATGCCTTTTTTTATATCGTGTTAAAAGCTAATTACCTGCCTTTAGCACCGCCTGTTTTACGCGAGAAGTAAGCAGCAGCGGTTTTGTTAGCTGGATCAAGCTCTTTTGCTTTATTATAAGCTTCAGCAGCTTTGGCGTCGTCTTTATCTTTAAACTCGTAGATAGTGCCCATGTAAGCATAAGCACTTGCCAGTTTCTTCTTATCAGCATCGCTTAAGCTTGGTTTAGCTGTTTGCAGAGTAATGTATTGCTCATAAAAAGGTCTGGCCAGGCCTTTGATATTGTTACGATCTGCATCTTTAGTATCGTTGATGTAGGCACGGTACAAGATCACGTCGGCAACCGGCGCAGTGGCTTTCTGAGATACATAGCTCAACGCTGAGTCTGCTTTAACCAACAGCATAGTATCTGCAGGCGCTGGATTTGTTTTGGTGGTGTAACCAAAGTAGTAAGACACACCAGCCTGGAAATGTTCGGTCAAAGAACCTTTATGTGATTTGGTGAAATAATCATTATAAGCGTCACCAGCCTCAGCATATTTTTTCTTAGCATAATCGTTTTTAGCGATTTCTATGAAAACATCTGCTTTGGTGGTATCCATTTGATATGCTTTCTTCATAGAAATAATACCAAGCGAGTCTGCACCAGTAGCCATTTGCAAACGACCCAGGTACAAATAATCGTTCGCAATTACACGATTCGGACCAGCTTGGGTCATCCATTTATTCATAGCGGCTAAACCGTTGGCATAGTCTTTATTTTCATAAGCAGCAATGCCCAGGTAGCGGTAAACACGCAGGTTAGCATTGGCACTTTTAGAAAGATCTGTAGCTACCTGCTGCAAGGTAGTAAAATCACCCGCATTGATCAGGAAGTCAGCATAACGCAGCTGAGACTCCAGCGACATATCTGTCAGGCCCAGGTATTGTTTGTAATGATCAACTGCTTCTTTGATTTTGGCTGAAGCAACTTTAGGGTCGCTTTGCGCCTGGCGGTAGTTGGTTTCAGCCCAGGCACGGTAAGCCGGACCAAAGTTAGGGTCGATAGCCAGGGCAGCTTTAAACTGAGTTTCAGCAGCATCCCAGTTGTTGGCCATTCTCCACAGTGTACCTTGTGCTACTGCAGCAGTTGTTGATTTAGGGTCAACCAATAGTGCGTCTGAGTAGGCAGCATTAGCTTCATTACTTTTAAGGATAGAAAGATTAGCATCACCCAAAGTAACCAGCAGTTCGGCATCTTTAGCATTGATGGTTTTACCTTTTTCTAATACAGCAATGGCGGCATTTGCATCGGCAGCGGCAACTGCAGTTTGACCTTGTGGTAACAGCAGGTAACCTTTACCTACGTATACATAAGGTTTGCTGTCTTTACCGGCCATTGATAAAGCCTTGTCAAAATTGGCTTTAGCACCGGCAGCGTCTTTGTCAAGGTGAGCAGCAGCGCCTAAACCGGCGTAGTTAATGGCCGATTTTGGGTTAGCGGCAATACCCTTGTTAAACTGAGTTTTGGCAGAATCTGTATAACCTTGTTCGTTATACACCCAACCCAGGTAAAAATAGTTTTCGTCTTTAGTTGGCTGGGTAGTTGTAAGATTCTTCAGCAGGCTCTTGGCTTTCTGATATTGTTCGGCGTCAATAGCTTTTTTGGCGTCGGCTAGGCTCTGCGCAAAAACTGATGAACCTATAAATACCAGGGCCGTGGCGCTCATCGCTACTTTCTTAATCATTTTCATGGCTCTATTTATAGTTTTAGTTTATGTTTTTATTGTGTTGGCTGTTGGGTTATTATATTAATTTCTCGTCCGGGCATTTTAGCTGGCAGCAATCCTGATTTCAGCACGATGCGCTGACCGCGATCGCTTAACAGAAATCCCTCAAAACCAGTGCCCAAACCTTGCTTATTGGTACAATTTACAATATAAATGTCCCGGCTAAGCGGATATGTTTTTAGAGCTAACGACTCTTGCGATGGTTTAGTAAAACCATTGTCATCTTTCTTTTTAGTGTCGTCCTTAACTCCCATTATTTTCACTTTCTGTACGTCACCGGCATAATCTTTATCCGGATCATTTAACCATGCAAAGCCTACTATACCTATAGACTTCGGGTGTTCACTAACATATTTGATCACCTCTTTGTTTGACTTGAGCGCATAGATATTCTTAGCGTTCAACTCGGTACTGCCCGAAAGCTCTTTTAAATACCTTACCAAACTTGAATTAGGGTTATCAAAAACAATATTTAAATCTGTTTTCGATTTGCCGTTCAGCATGTTCTTTACTTCTGAAACGGTGATGTTGGTATCAGCCGATGATTGATTAACAATTAATGCTATTGCATCATGAGCAAAAACGTTAACTGTTGCCGGTAGCGTACGTCGCTCCATTAATTTTTTTTCATCAGGCTTCAGGTCGCGTGCTAAGATAGCGAATCTGATGCTATCATTCAACAAAAGATTTAAGGCCTCGTTCTCACTCTTATAAACCATATGTGGCTTAGCCTCAGTATAAAGCGAGCCAAATACAAACTCTTCTTCGTCAATGATGGGCGATAACGACTCATCAATCAAAAAATCGGCTGTGCCGGCCATAAAGCTATCCTCTGTTTTGGCTGGTTGCTTTTTGTGCTTACAGGCTCCAAAACCGGTCACCAAAAAAATGGCAGCCATAAAGAGCATTATGCGGTTTCTGTTATTCATTGGTTTTCTTTCTGAACAGGATACGGCTACTGCGTAAAATTCCGTAAAGGATGCAGATGATGCCGAAACCTATCCGCTGAACAGGGGGCAGGTCGAGCGTTTTAATCAACTTGTCCCAAAACAAAATCATCAGCCCAAAACCGACGGTTACCACCAGTAGGGCTATTCCTAAAATGAGCAAAAACCGCCTTGGGGGCGATTTTTGCTCATGTTTATTAAAATATGGCATCTTAATTTTCTTGCAGCGTAAAGCTGATAGGCACGGTGTACTGTTGACGTACGGCACGGCCATTCTGCATACCTGGTTTCCATTTTGGCGAGTTTTTGATCACACGGATCGCTTCCTCGTCACAACCGCTACCAATACCACGCAGAACTTTGATATCGGTTAGGCTACCATCTTTCTCTACTACGAAAGTAAGGAACACTTTGCCTTGAACGTTGTTCTCGCGGGCTACAGCCGGGTAACGAATTGATTTACCCAGATAAGCATAGAACTTATCAATACCACCTGGGAACTCGGCGCTGTTCTCAACCGCGGTAAAGATCTCGTTAGAGTCTTCCACCACTTGTTTAATGTCTGAGTTACCTACCGGCTCATCAATACGTACTTCCTGAGTAGGATCACCTTTCTGGTCTTTCTGACCAGGGTCGGCAGTTTTCAGATCCTCTACGGTTGGAGGGTCTTTCTCCTTAACCTCGTTATCCGGTTTTACTACCGGAGGCGGGAAACGTACCTGATCCACTTTTGGTTTTGGTGGCTCTGGTGGCGGCGGAGGCGGTTTTTTAGTTTCGTCAACCGGTGGAGGCGGCTTTAAAGTCACCTCAACTATCTTGACTTTTTCTTTTTCTTTCGGGATGAAACCCTTGAGTTTGTTAATGATGGTTGGTAATGCTACCACAAACGCAAATAACAGTACGGTAATGATTAAAGCTGTACGGGTATTTTTTGGATTGTCCCTTCTCAGCTCGTAAGCTCCGTAATTTTTATTGCGGCCAACAAAAACAACATCAAGCCATTCAGGTTTCAATATGTCTAATTTTGAACCAAACATTGATGTATTTTTTTAGTGGTTATACTGATAACGACCAGCGTTATCAGCTTATTGTACTAATGTACTAAACTTTTAGTTTAAAAACAAGTATTAATAAATATTGTCGCGCTTTAACAGGCCAATTTCGGCATCGCTGATGTCAACAATAGCACGAATGTTAATGTTGGCAATGTTCAGCTCGTCCATGATATTAACCATGTCAGAATAAACCGATTTATCACTCGGCTTAACAATCACGATCATTGGCTGGCCGCCTGAAGCTTCTTTTGTTTTTTTAGACTCTTCCAGTAACACCTTACGGATACCATTTTTACCGAAGTTATCTACAGTTGGGCCCGCTAGTGGCTTGTCTGGCAAACCTCTGTACCACTCCATTTTGTGGTTACTACCCAGCAAAACAGTAAGTGTACGAGATTCCGGAACCGGTTTCTGGTCGTGTGTTTTATCGTCCTTATCCGGCATTACCAAGTCCATTGCTTTTGGTTTGGCCAGGGTGGTTGTTAGCATAAAGAAGGTTACAAGCAGGAACGCCAAGTCAACCATCGCTGTTAAATCCACACGGGTTGATGCTTTCTTACTTCTTACCTTCCCGCCTTTCTTCCCACCCCCGCCGGAGGTATCTAATTCTGCCATTTCTTTCTTATTTAGGGGCGCTCTTTAACGCGGTAATTAAAGCGAATTTGTTAACTTTTTGTTTCTGCAAGGTCTTGATGATCGTTGCAATGGTTGGATATTCTTCCTGGCTGTTACCTTTAATAGCGATACGCAGTTCTGCATTGTGCAGGTTTTTTACAACCACACGTGCATTACGTACCCAGTCATAAAGCTCGTTATCAGCAGTAGTATCAACCGGGATACCTGGCAGCTGCATTCCTTTACGTTTTTCAGGATCAAGATCAAGATATTCTTTCAGCGAGCCCATTGGTACGCCTACGTTAGGCATGCCGGCAAATTGTTTAACCTCTGTTTCGGTTAATGCAACTTTGTATTTGGCTGCCATTTGTTTCACCAGCTCGGTACGTACACTATCGCCGTCGATGCTGAAGAATACTTTTTTTGAACCAACGGTAAGCTGCGCCACGTTAGCATCCGGCAGGATAACCTTTTCTGTTGATGCCGGAATATCTACCGGAACAGGGTCATCTGTTTTTGGCTTGGCCGTTAATATGAAGAAAGTAAGCAGAAGGAAAGCCACGTCACACATCGCGGTCATGTCTATCGCAGTGCTCTTTCTTGGAATTTTTACTCTTGGCATAGTCTCTTTGTTTAAATAAAATTAGTGGATGAGTTTTTTATAACAACCCGGCCCATTTTACAGGGCCGGGCATAAACTAAACACTAAATTTTATTTGTTTTTGTGCGAAGCAGCAAAAGTTTGAACAAGGCTGAAACCTGTTTCGTCGATGGCGTAGGTCAGTTTGTCAATTTTTGATGTAAACAAGTTATACATGATGATTGACAGCGCTGAAGTACTGATACCCAAAGCGGTGTTGATCAACGCCTCAGAGATACCTACCGCCAGAGCTGATTGGCTTGGAGCACCAGAAGCACCCAGTGCAGCAAACGCACGGATCATACCGGTTACTGTACCTAACAGACCCAACAGTGTACCGATTGATACCAGGGTAGCAATGATAGTAAGGTTTTGCTCCAGCATCGGCATTTCAAGAGCGGTCGCTTCTTCAATGTCTTTCTGAATAGCCAAAGTTTTCTGGTCAACGTCCAGATTTGGCTCTTGTTCCATCTCTTTATACTTTTTCAGGCCTGATTTGATAACGTTTGCAACAGAACCTTTTTGCTTGTCGCACTCTGCGCTGGCAGCGTCAATGTTACCTTGATTTAAGAAAGCTTGAATCTTTTTAACAAAAGAATCTACACTGCTGGTACCAGCAGCTTTGCCAATAACTACGAAACGCTCGATAGAGAAAACGATCAGCATCATAAACATAGTCATCAGCACCGGTACAATCGGACCACCTCTGTGTACAGTACCAAAGTAATCATTTGGTTCACCGTGCTCAATATCACCGCCTTTATAGTGACTTGCATCACCCAAAACGAACATAAAGATCAATACAGCAACAATAAAACAGATGGGGATAACCAATACAGCGAAAATACTGCTGGTTCCTGCCTTTTCATTCTTAACAGGAGTAGTTGGTTTTGGTGCGTTTGCCATTACTTTAAAATTTAGTTTTTAGTTTTTGTTTGTTATTTATAAGTTAATTAATGTGCTCGACTATAGACGGGTAACAAATTTAAAATTTTATTGAATTAAAAAAATCAAAGCCGTAATTCTTAACAATTTATTAACACGTTTATTTGATGCGGTTGGTTTATAATTGGCGCAATAATAGCAACTTATTACCGCTATCAAACAAAAAAATTGCCGTTTCTGCGGACAATTTTTTACAATGAAAACTAATTTTTTTAAAAATAGCAAGCCCCCCACCTAAAAAGTATGTAACTAACGTGATATAGTTACAGGGGTTTTTGCTGTCATTTTAAATGTTACAACTGGTTTCGTCTGCGTAAAACGTAAATACCTAACGAAGGTCTTAGTTGATATATTGTATCAACCACCTGCTTTTTTTGCTTTATAGCCGTCGGCCAGCAGTATGGCCAGTATTTTATCTCTAAAATCGCCCTGAATTAGTATTTCTCCCTCTTTTACAGAGCCTCCAACGCCGCATTTCGTTTTCAGTTTTTTGCCCAGCGCCTCCAGATCAGCATCGGTACCGGCAAAGCCAGCAACGGCAGTTACCATTTTACCGCCCCCTTTTCTGTCTAAAAATATTTTGAGGTTTTGTTGTTGCGGCGGCACTGTCTGTACACCATCCTGATTACTGTCCTGATATTCAAAATCAGGGTTGGTTGAGTACATGATGCCGCCTGTTACATTCTTGTTTTTTTTTGACATGACGCTAATTTTTATAAGCCGAACCTACAATAACATTTAACACCGCAGGGATAATATCAATTTGCAACTCCGCCCCTGCAATTTGCGGCTCGCCATCTAAGTGGACAGGTCCCTTGTTTGCTCTATTGATACGGATGTGTTTGCCGCGATGAATTTCTACCGACGATGACTTATCTGCTGTTTTGGTAAACATGATAGAAGCCATCCATAAAAACTTCCAGACAGGAAAAGGTTTTACCACACAAACATCCAGCAACCCATCCTGCACCGAAGCCATCGGCGATATATACGCGTTATTACCGTACTGCGATGAATTGGCAATACTAAGCATAAAAGCCTGACGCTCTATCACTTTCCCATCAATACTGATTTTATAAGTATCGGGCTTAAAATTCATCACTTCAGAAAATGCCGAACGCACATAGCTCATAAAACCACGTTCTTTATGATGCGAGAATACTTCACTGATATGCGCATCAAAACCCATCCCGGCCATGTTGAAAAAGTATTTACCGTTCAGCTTTCCGGCATCAATACGCTCTACACGGCAATCATTAATATTTTTTATGGCACGAATAATATCGAGTGGGATATTCAGAAAACGAGACAATCCGTTTCCTGAACCAAATGGAATAATACCGAACAAGGTATCGGTACCGGCAATGCCTGATGCTACCTCATTAATAGTACCATCGCCACCAACGGCCACTACAATATCATGCACACCTACCGCCTCTGCCGACAGCGTAGCTGCATGGCCGGCACTGGCGGTATAACCAATAGCATACTCGTATCTGTTGGCATCTAGATACTGTTTGATTAACCCGGGTACACTGTCTTTTTTCTTCCCTCCGGAGATGGGGTTAATAATGAATAAAACTTTACGCTTCAACTATCTGAATTTTAAGCCGTCAAAAGTAACCTATTTTCGGCTTTTGTAAAATTGTTTTACATTTGCGCCAACGAAAGTGGACTGATTTTACGCCCCGCTGCCCCTAATGGCTCGGGCCGGATTGCAACCACGTAAAAAAGTGCTAATTTATTGTCTCTTTTTTCCGGTACCCGATCCGTTCAGCCTACCTTCATTTTCATAAAACTACTTATTAAGAAAGATTTTTATGCCTTATTTATTCACTTCAGAATCGGTATCAGAGGGACATCCGGACAAGGTTGCCGACCAGATCTCAGACGCATTAATTGATAACTTCCTGGCTTTTGACGCTGAGTCTAAGGTAGCTTGCGAAACCTTGGTAACTACCGGACAGGTTATTCTTGCCGGCGAGGTTAAGTCTAAAGCCTATCTTGATGTTCAGAAAATTGCCCGCGATGTAATCAACAAAATTGGTTACACCAAAGGCGAATATATGTTTGACGGCGCTTCATGCGGTGTGCTTTCGGCCATCCACGAGCAATCGCCTGATATTAACCAAGGTGTCGACCGTAAAGAAAGACAAGAGCAAGGCGCTGGCGACCAGGGTATGATGTTTGGTTATGCTACCGTAGAGACCGAAAATTATATGCCGCTGGCACTGGATCTGGCTCATGCTTTATTACTGGAGCTGGCAGTTATTCGCCGCGAG
>Ga0153918_1000239_pt1 | contig 32337 bp, 25 predicted proteins | sample TSFL002MetaG_FD_104687 | JGI IMG/M metagenome (GOLD analysis project Ga0153918, IMG submission 104687) | Attine ant fungus gardens microbial communities from Florida, USA - TSFL002 MetaG | ecosystem: Host-associated > Fungi > Mycelium > Unclassified | place: USA: Florida, Paynes Creek Historic... | reverse complement strand
TGACTGCATGTACCTGGATCGCAAGAGCAGGCTGTGCACCATTTATGACAAGCGGCCGGATACTTGCCGTAACCACCCGAAGGTTGGGCCGCGGCCGGGGTATTGTGCTTACAAGCCGAAGGTGGTTGGGCGGTGATTCGCCTTTTGATTGGGTGAGGGCCACTCATTCGCCTTGAGATTGAGTGAGGGCCGCCGGGCGCATGCCTTGGTTGTGATGGTGTGGCGGATATCGAGCGCCGCGCGGGCGGCGCTCGATCTCATAGGCGCTGCAAATGTCGAGACGGCCCCATGGTGGCCCACCTGCAACCTCAAGACAGGCCCATCCCGGCTCCATTCTTACTTGACCGCCAGACATTTCCTACAAATTCAATCTAGCGATCTCATCCCCTGCGAAATACCCTACAAACCCTGTCGACTCGCGTCTGATTGTTACTGGAAACCTGTCCCCCTAGGCTGTCCAGGTCGCTGAACGGTTCAGCGATCGAGGTGTGGAAACCTCGGCAATTCAACTGGCTGCTGTCGTCATGACAGCTGTACGCGGGAGGCTTTCGAGCCTACCGGGTCTGCCATGTGCCTGGTTTTCCACCCCGTGTACAGCTGTCACCCCAATGTGTGGAAACGGACGGGTGGCACATGAACCACATGGTGCCAATATGAAAAAGATCGTCCCCGACCCACCCCACCACTTCGACCTCCCAGACGGCACCACCCTCACCCACGCCATCTGCGAAAACCTCGTCCCCCTCGACCACGTCGTGGTCAACATCACCCACTACCTGATGATCGCCTACAACCACAGCCACCGCGCCCTCGATGGCATCGAGGATGACCGCACGCGGGAGACGCTGGTGAATGGCTTGCGGGCCATGCAGTTGGCTTGGGGGCAGGCGGATGCCTTGTCGCTCGCCTTGGAGCGCACCGGCAGCACGCATTGATGTTCGCCGCTTCGCAACAAAGACACAGGGAGATGAACCAATGACCGAAATCAACCCGACCACCCCCGGCAAAACCTGCTTCTACCAGGGCGAAGAACACAAACAACCCCTGTTCCAGGTCTGCACAGGCATCCCCTGCCAGGACGCCCGCGACCAAGCCTCCGAACTGCTGGGCTGCGTGCGCGACCTGACCCTGACCGCCGTCATGGACAACGACCCGCAACTGATCTGGGCCGCGCACTATCTCAGTGCACTGGCCAAGGCCCTGCTGGACGACGCCGAACTGGGCACGCCCCGCTGAGCATTCCCCAGACCAAAAAAAACGCCCCCGGCCTTTCGACCGGGGGCGTTTTCATTCAGCCTGAGCTAACTCAGTTCTTGGCTTTCTTGGCAGCGCGGGTACGCTCGCCTTCGTCCAGGATCTTCTTGCGCAGGCGGATCGACTTAGGCGTGACTTCGCACAGCTCGTCGTCCTGGATGAATTCCAGAGCCTGTTCCAGGGTGTGGCGAACTGGCGGAACCAGGGCGATGACTTCGTCTTTGCCCGAAGCACGCATGTTGTCGAGCTTCTTGCCTTTGGTCGGGTTCACGCCCAGGTCGTTGTCACGGCTGTTCAGGCCGATGATCTGACCGTTGTAGATTTCCTGGCCGTGTTCAACGAACAGCTTGCCGCGAGCCTGCAGGGTTTCCAGCGAGTAGGTCAGCGCCTTGCCAGTCTCGACCGAAACCAGAACACCGTTCAGACGGCCGGACATCTGGCCCGACTTCATGGTGTCGTAGCGATCGAAGATCGAGGTCAGGATGCCTGCACCGTTGGTCAGGGTCAGGAACTGGTTACGGAAACCGATCAGACCACGGGCTGGAATGTTGTACTCCAGGCGAACGCGGCCCTTGCCATCCGGCACCATGTTGGTCAGGTCGCCCTTACGCAGACCCATCTCTTCCATGACCTTGCCCTGGGATTCTTCAGGGATGTCGATGGTGACGTTCTCGAACGGCTCCTGCTTGACGCCGTCGACTTCGCGGATGATCACTTCAGGACGGCCCACGGCCATCTCGAAGCCTTCACGGCGCATGGTTTCGATCAGCACGGACAGGTGCAGCTCACCACGGCCCGATACCTTGAACTTGTCAGGGGAATCGGTTTCCTGAACGCGCAGAGCAACGTTGTACAGCAGCTCCTTGTCCAGACGGTCCTTGATGTTACGGCTGGTGACGAACTTGCCTTCCTTGCCGCAGAACGGCGAGTCGTTGACCTGGAAGGTCATCGAAACGGTCGGCTCGTCAACGGTCAGCGGCTTCATCGCTTCTACCGCATCCGGGGCGCACAGGGTGTCGGAGATGAACAGCTCGTCGAAACCGCTGATGCAGACGATGTCGCCAGCCTGGGCTTCTTCGACGTCGACGCGGTGCAGGCCGTGGTGGCCCATCAGCTTGAGGATACGGCCGTTACGCTTCTTGCCGTTGGTGTCGATGGCGACAACCGGGGTGTTCGGCTTGATGCGGCCACGGGCGATACGGCCAACACCGATAACGCCGAGGAAGCTGTTGTAGTCCAGTGCCGAGATCTGCATCTGGAACGGGCCGTCACGGTCAACGGAAGGCGCCGGTACGTTGTCGACGATCGACTGGTACAGGGCGGTCATGTCTTCGCCCATGGCGGTGTGGTCCAGGCCGGCGATACCGTTCAGGGCCGAGGCGTAGACGACTTTGAAGTCCAGCTGTTCGTCGGTGGCACCGAGGTTGTCGAACAGGTCGAAGATCTGGTCCAGAACCCAGTCAGGACGCGCGCCTGGACGGTCGACCTTGTTGATCACGACGATCGGCTTCAGGCCGGCTTCGAAGGCCTTTTTGGTCACGAAGCGGGTTTGCGGCATCGGGCCGTCCTGGGCGTCGACCAGCAGCAGCACGGAGTCGACCATCGACATCACGCGCTCGACCTCGCCACCGAAGTCGGCGTGGCCGGGGGTGTCGACGATGTTGATGTGGTAGCCGTTCCAGTTGATGGCGGTGTTTTTCGCCAGAATGGTAATACCGCGCTCTTTCTCCTGGTCGTTGGAGTCCATGACGCGCTCGTCGTTGAGCTCGTTGCGCTCCAGAGTGCCGGACTGACGCAGGAGTTTGTCGACCAGGGTGGTTTTACCATGGTCAACGTGGGCGATGATGGCGATGTTACGCAGATTTTCGATCACAACTGTATCTCGATCAGAGGATTCGGTTGCCGCCAGTGTAGGCGGCGAATATGTACGGTTTGAGGCTCAGCGGGCCCGATGGTCGGGAGGGCGATGGCGGATACTGCCGCCATACAGCCCTGGCGTCTTATGTCGGACGATAAACACGCACATTGGCATGTCCCTCACTGAGCAGGTGGTGTGCGTGCAAACGGCTCATCACACCTTTGTCGCAATACAGCAGGTACTGGCGCGTAGGGTCCAGGTGCTTGAACTTGCTGTTGATGGCGTAGAACGGCATGGCCTGGATTTCGATACCTTCCAGTGCCAGAGGTTCGTCTTCCTGGGCATCGGGGTGGCGAATGTCGATGACGATCTGGCCAGGCAGCGCCTCGGCTACTTCCTCGACCTCGATGTCCTTGCCCAGCTCATCGATCACGTGGTCGATGGAGATGAACTTGGCACGCTCCAGGGCACGCTCCAGCACGGCCATGTCGAACTGCTTTTCTTCATGCTCCATGCGGTGACGCTTGGCATGGGTGGTCGGGTTCACCGAAATCACGCCGCAGTATTCCGGCATGTGCTTGGCGAAGTCGGCGGTGCCGATCTCGGTGGCCTGGTCGATGATGTCCTGCTTGTGGCTGGCCAGCAACGGACGCAGCACCAGCTTGTCGGTGGCCGAGTCGATGATCGAAAGGTTCGGCAGGGTCTGGCTGGAGACCTGGGAAATCGCCTCGCCGGTGACCAGGGCATCGATCTGCAGGCGGTCGGCCATGTGCGCGGCACCCCGCAGCATCATGCGCTTGAGGGTCACGCCCATGTAGCTGTTGTCGACCTTGTTGAGGATCTCGCCGACCACTTCTTCGAATGGCACGCTGATGAACAGCACGCGCTGGCTGCTGCCGTACTTTTTCCACAGGTAGTGGGCGACTTCCATCACGCCCAGCTCGTGGGCACGGCCGCCGAGGTTGAAGAAGCAGAAGTGGGTCATCAGGCCACGGCGCATCATCTGGTAGGCCGCCACGGTGGAGTCGAAACCACCGGACATCAGCACCAGCGTCTGCTCCAGCGCGCCCAGCGGGTAGCCGCCGATGCCGTTGTGCTGGTTGTGGATCACGTACAGGCGCTGATCGCGAATCTCGATGCGCACCACGACTTCAGGCGTCTTCAGGTCGATGCCGGCAGCGCCGCACTGCTGGCGCAGCTGGCTGCCGACGTAGCGGTCGACGTCCATCGAAGTGAAGTCGTGATGACCGCCGCGCTTGCAGCGCACCGAGAAGCGCTTGCCGGCCAGCAGGTGGCCGAAGTGGTGCTTGCACTTGGCGACGATGTCGTCGAAGTCACCCAGCGGATACTCCTCGACCTGCAGGAAGTGGGTGATGCCTGGCGTGCAGGTGAGGCGCTCGATCATCTCGCGCTGGACCTTCTCGTCCTCGACGCGGGTGACCACTTCGAGATTGTCCCAGACACCATCGACCGCGAGCTCTGGATCAAGATCCTTGAGCACGTTGCGGATGTTCTTGCCGAGCTGGCGGATGAAGCGCTTGCGCACCGGCCGGCTCTTGATGGTGATTTCTGGGAAGACTTTGACGATAAGTTTCATTGGGTTAACAGCGCGCGCAAGGCCTGCCGAAAATGAGGGGCGCGAATTATAGCGGAAATTGCTCAGGATTTGACCAACTTTTGATCAGAAGCTTTGAGATAAATGCAGGAGGCTAGATTTACAGCGCCTGTGCCGGCCTCATCGCGGATAAATCCGCTCCTACAGCTGGTAGGCGCGGATTTATCCGCGATGAGGCCCTCAAAAAAAGCACACCCTTTAAACCGTGCACTCATTTGGTGCCCTACACTCGATTCTTGCCTCGTAAGGGTGCACTTTTGCCCGCAGACAGCCCGGCAAATGCCCGCAGACGCCCCTTTTTTTCCAGCCCTCGCCATTTTCGGGCACTGGCATGCAATTTGCTCCCTTGTGAGGCAGGTAAGCTTGGCCGACTATCCGCGCCCGGCAACACCCTTTTTCCAGAGCAGCGGCCCACCGCGCTCTAGACCCTCCGGAGGACAACATGTCGAAGTCGGTTCAACTCATCAAAGATCATGACGTCAAGTGGATTGATCTGCGTTTCACGGACACCAAAGGCACTCAGCATCACGTGACCATGCCGGCGCGTGATGGCCTGGACGAAGACTTCTTCGAAGTCGGCAAGATGTTCGACGGTTCCTCCATCGCTGGCTGGAAAGGCATCGAAGCTTCCGACATGATCCTGATGCCGGTCGACGAGACCGCTGTTCTGGACCCGTTCACCGAAGAGCCGACCCTGATCATCACCTGTGACATCGTCGACCCGTCGAGCATGCAGGGCTACGATCGCGACCCACGTGCGATCGCCAAGCGCGCCGAAGAGTACCTGAAGAGCACCGGCATCGGTGACACCGTATTCGCTGGCCCAGAGCCAGAATTCTTCATCTTCGACGAAGTGAAGTTCCAGTCCGACATCTCCGGTTCGATGTTCAAGATCTTCTCCGAGCAAGGCTCGTGGATGACTGGCGCTGACGTGGAAGGCGGCAACAAAGGCCACCGTCCAGGCGTGAAAGGCGGCTACTTCCCGGTTCCGCCGTTCGACCACGACCACGAAATCCGTACCGCCATGTGCAACGCCCTGGAAGAAATGGGCCAGACCGTTGAAGTTCACCACCACGAAGTGGCGACTGCCGGCCAGAACGAAATCGGCGTCAAGTTCAACACCCTGGTGAAGAAAGCCGACGAAGTTCAGGCCCTGAAATACGTCGTGCACAACGTTGCCGACGCTTACGGCCGTACCGCCACCTTCATGCCGAAGCCACTGTACGGCGACAACGGCTCGGGCATGCACGTGCACATGTCGATCTGGAAAGACGGCAAGAACACCTTCGCCGGCGAAGGCTATGCCGGCCTGTCCGACACCGCCCTGTACTTCATCGGCGGTATCATCAAGCACGGTAAGGCCCTGAACGGCTTCACCAACCCGTCGACCAACTCGTACAAGCGTCTGGTCCCAGGCTTCGAAGCCCCGGTAATGCTGGCCTACTCGGCGCGCAACCGTTCCGCCTCGATCCGTATTCCTTACGTCGGCAGCCCGAAAGCCCGTCGTATCGAAGCCCGCTTCCCGGACCCATCGGCCAACCCGTACCTGGCCTTCGCGGCCCTGCTGATGGCTGGCCTGGACGGTATCCAGAACAAGATCCACCCTGGCGACGCTGCCGACAAGAACCTGTACGACCTGCCGCCAGAAGAAGCCAAGGACATCCCGCAGGTTTGCGGCAGCCTGAAAGAAGCGCTCGAAGAGCTGGATAAAGGCCGTGCGTTCCTGACCAAGGGCGGCGTGTTCTCCGACGACTTCATCGATGCCTTCATCGAGCTGAAGAGCGAAGAAGAAATCAAGGTCCGCACCTTCGTACACCCGCTGGAATACGAGCTGTACTACAGCTGCTGATCTGATTGGCGCCTTGCGCCGATCTGAATCACCGAAAACGGCCTTCTTCTGAAGGCCGTTTTTTGTTTTACGCCCATCTGTTTCAGATGCTTCCTACAAGCGGGGCTCGCCTGACTGCGCACAATCACATCTCCGACAATAAGGAGATTGCCATGCGCCCCCTCCCCTTCGTGCTTAGCTTCGCCATCACGCTGCTCGGCTGCAGCGCCCCCCTCACAACCTGAATTCAACCCTTTGCTTTCGGCAATCGGCCAGCGCCTGGACTTGGCGTACGCCGTGGCCGTGCACAAATGGGACAATGGCGTGCCAGTCGAGGCCCCCATGCGAGAACAAGAGGTTCTGCAGCAGGTTCAAGCTACAGCGCATGACTACGGCTTGCCTCCTGAAAGGGCAGCGGCCTTTTTCAGCGACCAGATCGAAGCCAACAAGATGATCCAGTACGGCCTGATCGACCGCTGGACTGCGCTGGGGAAGCGGCCCCCTCAGCAAGCCAGAGACCTTGCCAATGAACTGCGCCCGCGCCTGGACATGCTCCAGGCGACATTGCTGTTCGAGCTGGGCAACCTGGACCGCAAGCCGATGAACGATTGCTCTCGTCAATTGATCGAAGCCTTGAACGGGCACGCCAGCGACCCGATCCGGCACATGGCCCTGGTCCGCGCCACCGCACAATTGTGCGTAGGACGTTGACCCCAGCAATGCTCTATATTGGTGCATAAGCGTACCGAGCGCTTCTGTCTGCAGCCCAAAACAGGTCACTTGAAACGATAAATCAGGGCAATCTGATCCGAATAAGCGCAATTCCAGGTCTTTATCAGGCAATTCCGCTTCTTTTCGGAGCCTTGGTTTGTTTCTTGCATTTTCCTGTGCAGAGACTGGCATCCGCGGATCCGCCGCCTGCCCGGCCATGGCCGTGCCTTGCCTGACAAGCGCCAAAAGAGGTCAACGACGCCTTATGACCATCAGCGATGCACAGCACCGTCTGCTTCTGGACAACCTGACCACCGCCACGCTTCTGCTCAACAGCGAGCTGCGGCTGGAATACATGAACCCGGCAGCAGAAATGCTCCTGGCCGTGAGTGGCCAGCGCAGCCACGGGCAGTTCATCAGTGAACTGTTCACCGAATCGACCGAGGCGCTCAACTCGCTGCGCCAGGCGGTGGAACAGGCGCACCCGTTCACCAAGCGAGAAGCGCAACTGACCTCGCTGACCGGGCAGGCCATCACCGTCGACTATGCGGTGACACCGATCCTGCACCAGGGCAATACCTTGCTGCTGCTGGAAGTTCACCCGCGTGATCGCCTGCTGCGCATCACCAAGGAAGAGGCCCAGCTGAGCAAGCAGGAAACCACCAAGATGCTGGTGCGCGGCCTGGCCCACGAGATCAAGAACCCGCTCGGCGGTATCCGTGGTGCAGCACAGCTGCTGGCCCGCGAGCTGCCTGAAGAGGGCCTGCGCGACTACACCAACGTGATCATCGAAGAGGCCGACCGCTTGCGCAACCTGGTCGACCGCATGCTCGGCTCGAACAAGTTGCCGTCGCTGGCCATGACCAACATCCACGAAGTACTGGAACGGGTCTGCAGCCTGGTCGAGGCCGAAAGCCAGGGCTGCATCACGCTGGTGCGCGACTACGACCCGAGCCTGCCAGACGTGCTGATCGACCGCGAGCAGATGATTCAGGCCGTACTGAACATCGTGCGCAATGCGATGCAAGCGATCAGCTCGCAGAACGAGCTGCGCCTGGGCCGCATCACCCTGCGCAGCCGCGCCGTGCGCCAGTTCACCATCGGCCATGTGCGCCATCGCCTGGCGGCACGCATCGAGATCATCGACAACGGCCCGGGCATCCCCGCAGAACTGCAAGACACCCTTTTTTATCCCATGGTCAGCGGGCGCCCGGACGGTACCGGGCTCGGCCTGGCCATCACCCAGAACATCATCAGCCAGCACCAGGGCCTGATCGAGTGTGAAAGCCACGCAGGGCACACCGCCTTCTCGATCTTCCTGCCCCTGGAACAAGGAGCCACCGCCTCATGAGCCGAAGTGAAACCGTATGGATCGTCGATGATGATCGCTCCATCCGCTGGGTCCTGGAAAAAGCCCTGCAACAGGAAGGCATGACCACCCAGAGCTTCGACAGCGCCGATGGCGTCATGGGCCGCCTGGCCCGCCAGCAGCCGGATGTGATCATTTCCGATATTCGCATGCCCGGCGCCAGCGGCCTCGACCTGCTGGCGCAGATTCGCGAACAGCATCCGCGCCTGCCGGTCATCATCATGACCGCGCATTCCGACCTGGACAGCGCCGTGGCGTCCTACCAGGGCGGTGCTTTCGAATACCTGCCCAAGCCGTTCGACGTCGATGAGGCGGTGTCGCTGGTCAAGCGCGCCAACCAGCACGCCCAGGAACAACAGGGCCTCGATGTTCCCCAGGCCTTGGCCCGCACCCCGGAAATCATCGGCGAAGCGCCGGCGATGCAGGAAGTGTTCCGCGCCATCGGCCGCCTGAGCCACTCCAACATCACCGTATTGATCAACGGCGAATCCGGCACCGGTAAAGAGCTGGTGGCGCATGCCCTGCACCGTCACAGCCCGCGCGCGGCATCGCCGTTCATCGCCCTGAACATGGCCGCCATTCCCAAGGACCTGATGGAATCGGAGCTGTTCGGCCACGAGAAAGGTGCCTTTACCGGCGCCGCCAACCTGCGCCGCGGCCGCTTCGAACAGGCCGACGGCGGTACGTTGTTCCTCGATGAGATCGGTGACATGCCCGCCGACACCCAGACCCGCCTGCTCCGGGTTCTGGCCGATGGCGAGTTCTATCGCGTTGGCGGCCACGTACCGGTGAAGGTCGATGTCCGCATCATTGCAGCGACCCACCAGAACCTGGAGTCGCTGGTAACGGCCGGCAAGTTCCGTGAGGACCTGTTCCACCGCCTGAACGTGATCCGCATCCATATCCCGCGCCTGGCCGACCGCCGCGAGGACATCCCGGCGCTGGCCCGCCACTTCCTCGGCCGTGCCGCCCAGGAGCTGGCAGTCGAGCCGAAACTGCTCAAGCCGGAAACCGAAGAGTTCATCCGCAACCTGCCGTGGCCAGGCAACGTGCGCCAGCTGGAAAACACCTGCCGCTGGATCACCGTGATGGCGTCCAGCCGCGAAGTGCTGATCGGCGACCTGCCGCCGGAGCTGCTGAACCTGCCGCAAGATGCAGCGCCAGTCACCAACTGGGAGCAGGCGCTACGCCAGTGGGCGGATCAGGCGCTGGCGCGCGGGCAGTCGAACCTGCTCGACAGCGCGGTGCCCAGCTTCGAGCGAATCATGATCGAGACCGCGCTCAAGCACACCGCCGGTCGCCGGCGTGATGCTGCGGTGCTGCTGGGTTGGGGCCGCAATACCCTGACCCGCAAGATCAAGGAACTGGGGATGAATGTGGACGGTGGCGATGACGATGAGGGTGAGGATCACTGACCTGCTGCGTCACCTGTAACACCCCTGGGGCTGCTTCGCAGCCCTTTCGCGGCTGAAGGCCGCTCCTACAGGAATTCGCGGTCCCCTGTAGGGGCGGCCTTCAGCCGCGAAAGGGTCGCAAAGCGGCCCCAGTACTATCAGCCCCATGCACCGATCCTGTGCCCGATGCACCTCGCAAAGGCACAAATCCCCCGAAATCCTGACCAAATCCCCCTCAAAGCCCAGTATTCCCGGGCTTTGCGAAACTGGCACGCCCCCTGCAATAACTCATGCATACCCAGTTTCGGGGGCCCTGGTACAGGCAGGCCGGGTGACCCCTCTTTTATTCGCAGTAACGCCAGTTTTGGGGACCTCGGTACAGGCAGGCCGGGCCATCCCCCCTTTAATTCGCTGTAAGCCCTTTTGGGGACCTTGGTACAGGCAGGCCGAGATATCCCCTCTTTTATTCGTGCAGTTTCACCTGCACCCGCCAACGTCCAGCGTCCTCTGCACCGGCCCATTCGCCGTGCAGGGGACGCGCGGCAATCATCGTCAGCAACAACCCCTTGTCGCTCTTCTGCAATCGCCAGCCGACCGGCTTGCCTTGCAGGTCCAGCTGACCCCGCTGTGCCTTGCCCTCGGCCTCGAACAGCAGTGCCACGGTGCCTTCGACGTTTTCGCCATGCAGCTTGGGCGCTTCGTTGAACCACAGGTTCAGGCCATCCTGCACCACCTCGACCTGCTCCAGCACCCGTTCTTCAGGGGCAGTCAGGCGGCCAATCATCAGCCCCAGCAAAACCCCGAACAGCGCCAGGGAAAGCAGCATGCGCGGCCAGGCCTTCGAACGCAGGTCGGGTTCAGGGGTAGAATGCTCGTCATCTTCACGTTTGGAGCCGTGCATGTTTCACGTCATCCTTTTTCAACCAGAAATTCCGCCGAATACCGGCAACATCATCCGCCTCTGCGCCAACAGCGGTTGCGCCCTGCACCTGATCGAGCCGATCAGCTTCGAACTGGACGACAAGCGCCTGCGCCGTGCCGGGCTGGATTACCACGAGTATGCCACGCTCAAGCGCCACGAAAGCCTGGCCGGCTGCCTGGAGAGCCTGGGCAATCCGCGGCTGTTCGCCTTTACCACCAAAGGCTCGCACCCGTTCCATGAAGTGGCCTATCAGCCCGGTGATGCGTTTCTGTTCGGGCCTGAGAGCCGAGGGTTGCCAGCCGAAGTCCTGGACAGCTTGCCGGCCGAACAGCGGCTGCGCCTGCCCATGCGGCCGGGGTGCCGGAGCCTGAACCTGTCCAATACCGTGGCGGTTACCGTCTATGAAGCTTGGCGGCAGAACGGGTTTGCCGGGAGCTGATCTTTAGCCTGCACTGACCTTTTCGCGGGTACAGACAACAAAAAAGCGCCCCGAGAGGCGCTTTTCTGATGTCGGCAGACTTACTGCACGGTCGGCGTTTCGCCAGCTTCCTGCATGCGCTGCAGCTCTTGCGCGTACAGGGCGTCGAAGTTGACCGGCGACAGCATCAGGGCCGGGAACGAACCGCGGGTCACCAGGCTGTCCAGCGTCTCACGGGCATACGGGAACAGGATGTTCGGGCAGAACGCGCCGAGGGTGTGGCTCATCGAAGACGCGTCGAGGTTCTTGATCAGGAAGATGCCGGCCTGCTGAACTTCAGCGATGAAGGCCACTTCGTCGCCGTTCTTGACGGTCACCGACAGGGTAAGCACCACTTCGTGGAAGTCGCCTTCCAGGGCTTTCTGCTTGGTGTTCAGGTCCAGCGCAACGCTCGGCTCCCACTGCTGACGGAAGATCTGCGGGCTTTTCGGGGCTTCGAACGACAGGTCGCGCACGTAGATGCGCTGCATGGAGAACTGAGGGCTGTTGTCTTCTGCAGCAGCGCCGTTGGTCTGTTGGTCAGTCATGGCAGATCCTTAATCCTAATGTTTTTGAATGCAGTGCAAATCAGACTGCCAGCAGCGCGTCGAGCTTGCCGGCGCGCTCCAGGGCGTAGAGGTCATCGCATCCACCGACGTGGGTGCTGCCGATCCAGATCTGCGGCACCGACGTACGGCCGGCCTTCTGGCTCATCTCGGCGCGCACCTGCGGCTTGCCGTCGACCTTGATCTCTTCGAAGGCAACACCTTTGCTCTGGAGCAGGTGCTTGGCACGCATGCAGTAGGGGCAGTAGTCGCTGGAATAGACGATGACGGGCTTCATATCACTTCACCAAAGGCAGGTTATCGGCTTTCCAGCTGGAAACGCCACCGCTCAGCTTGGCGGCAGTGTAACCAGCCTTGAGCAGCTCGCCGCAGACCGCGCCGGACTGCTGGCCCATCGCGTCGACGACGATCAGGGTCTTCTCTTTGTGCTTTTCGAGCTCGGTCATGCGGTTGGCGAGCTTGTCCTGCGGGATGTTCAACGCACCGACGATGTGGCCGGCGGAATATTCCTTGGACGGGCGAATGTCGATGACCAGTGCCTTGTCGGCATTGACCAGCGCGGTCAGCTGGCCGTTGCTCAGGCTCTGGCCGCCACGGCGCAGTTCATTGACGAGCAGTGCAACCAGCAGAACCACGAAGATCGCCACCAGGATGTAGTGATCTGTCGCGAATTGAATCAGGTGAGCAACCATCAGCGGTGTTCCAGGCGATTGAAAATGCCGGCCAGTATACACACCCCCCCAGTGCCACCAAAGCCCGATGGGCCGGAGGTAAAGGTACCTTCATGTTACCGGCTTGCCCGCGCCGGTCGGGTGACAGGACGATTATTCGCCGTTGATGGCGCATTTGCCCTAAAATGCGTGTCTTTATCATCTTTGAACAACCGTGAGTTTGATTGATGACGAGCACGCCCAAACCTCTGGTCCTGATCATCCTGGATGGATTCGGCCACAGCGAAAGCCCCGAATACAACGCCATCTATGCCGCCAACACACCGGTCTATGACCGCCTGCGCGCCACCCAGCCGCATGGCCTGATTTCCGGGTCGGGGATGGATGTCGGCCTGCCGGACGGGCAGATGGGCAACTCTGAGGTCGGGCACATGAACCTTGGCGCGGGCCGCGTCGTCTACCAGGACTTCACCCGGGTCACCAAAGCCATCCGCGATGGCGAGTTCTTCGAGAACCCGGTGCTCACCGGGGCGGTGGACAAGGCTGCTGGCGCCGGCAAGGCCGTGCACATCCTCGGCCTGCTGTCCGACGGTGGCGTGCACAGCCACCAGGACCACCTCGTTGCCATGGCCGAACTGGCCGCGCAGCGTGGCGCCGAGAAGATCTACCTGCACGCCTTCCTCGATGGCCGCGACACCCCGCCACGCAGCGCCCAGTCGTCGATCGAACTGCTCGACGCGACCTTCGCCAAGCTCGGCAAGGGCCGTATCGCCAGCCTGATCGGCCGCTACTTCGCGATGGACCGCGACAACCGCTGGGACCGCGTCAGCGCCGCTTACAACCTGATCGTCGACAGCGTTGCCGAATACACCGCCGACACCGCGCTGGCAGGCCTGGAAGCAGCCTATGCCCGCGAGGAGAACGACGAATTCGTCAAGGCCACGCGCATTGGCGAGGCGGTGAAGGTTGAAGACGGCGATGCGGTAATCTTCATGAACTTCCGTGCTGACCGCGCCCGCGAGCTGTCGCGTGCCTTCGTCGAGCCGGACTTCAACGAGTTCCCGCGTGCACGCCTGCCGAAAATGGCGGCCTACATCGGCCTGACCCAGTATTCGGCAAAAATCGCCGCGCCGGCCGCCTATGCGCCGTCCAGCCTGGACAACGTGCTGGGCGAGTACCTGGCAAAAAACGGCAAGACCCAGCTGCGCATCGCTGAAACCGAGAAGTATGCACACGTCACCTTCTTCTTCTCCGGTGGCCGCGAAGAGCCGTTCGAAGGCGAAGAGCGCATCCTGATCCCGTCGCCGAAGGTCGCCACCTACGACCTGCAGCCCGAGATGAACGCACCCGAAGTGACCGATCGCATCGTCGAAGCCATCGAGCAGCAGCGCTTTGACGTGATCGTGGCCAACTACGCCAACGGCGACATGGTCGGCCACACCGGCGTGTTCGAGGCGGCGGTGAAAGCCGTCGAGGCCCTGGATACCTGTGTCGGGCGTATCGTCGAGGCGCTGGACAAGGTCGGTGGCGAGGCCCTGATCACCGCCGACCACGGCAACGTCGAGCAGATGGAAGACGCGTGCACCGGCCAGGCGCACACAGCCCACACCAGCGAGCCGGTGCCGTTCATCTACGTCGGCAAGCGCAAGGTGCGGGTCCGCGAAGGCGGCGTGCTGGCCGACGTGGCGCCGACCATGCTGAAACTGCTGGGCCTGGAAAAACCGGCAGAAATGACCGGCACTTCGATCCTGGTCGACGCCTGATTCAGTGTGGCGGGGCCGCCTGGCAGCCCCTTTGCACATGAATTCCGGACAAACGCCCCGCTGCCCCGGCAGCGAGGCGTTTTTTTTGCCTGCCCGCACGGGCATACTAGGCCAGTCTCCATCCCCGGTACGCCAAACCCCATGCTACGCGCCCTGATCCTATTAGCCCTGTCCTGCCTGCTCAGCCCGGCGTTCGCCGATGAGCGCGCGCAGACCCAGCAGCAACTGGACGCCACCCGCCAGGACATTGCCGAGCTCAAGAAGACGCTGAGCAAGCTCCAGGAAGAAAAAGCCGGTGTGCAAAAAGACCTCAAGGCCACCGAGACCGACATCGGCAACCTGGAGAAGCAGGTGGAGGCCCTGCAACAAGAACTAAAAAAGACCGAGGGCGAGCTGGAGCGCCTTGATACCGAGAAAAAAAAACTCCAGAGCGCCCGCGTTGAACAACAGCGGCTGATTGCCATACAGGCCCGTTCGGCCTACCAGAACAACGGCCGCGAGGAATACCTCAAGCTGCTGCTCAATCAGCAGAACCCTGAGAAGTTCGCCCGCACCCTCACCTATTACGACTACCTGAGCAAGGCGCGCCTCGACCAGCTCAAGGCCTTCAATGAAACCTTGCGCCAGCTGGCCAACGTCGAGCAGGACATTTCCCGTCAGCAGGAACAACTGCTGGCGCAGCGCGCCGACCTCGACACGCGCCGCCAGGCGCTGGATGCCGAGCGCAGCAAACGCCAGCAGGTACTGGCCAAGCTCAACAGCGACGTGAAAGATGGCGACCAGAAGCTGCAGGCCCGCCAACAGGACCAGGCGGACCTGGCCAAGGTGCTCAAAACCATCGAGGAAACGTTGGCACGCCAGGCCCGCGAAGCCGAAGAAGCGCGCAAGAAAGCCCTGCTCGCCCAGCAGGAAGCCGAGAAACGCCGCCAGCAGGAGGCCCTGGCCGCCCGTGCGGACAAGGAAGATAGCGAGCCACCGAAAAAGGCCCGCACCACCCTCGGCCCACTGGTTTCCAGTGACGGCGCCAGCTACGGCGGTGCATTTTCTGCAGCCCGGGGAAAACTTCCCTGGCCGGTCAATGGTCGATTGCTGGCACGCTTCGGTGATGCCCGCGGCAGCGATGCCCGGGCCAAGTGGGACGGCGTGATGATCAGCGCCAGCCCAGGCACCCAGGTACACGCAGTGCACGGCGGGCGCGTGGTGTTTGCCGACTGGTTGCGTGGCGCTGGACTTCTGGTCATTCTCGACCATGGTAATGGTTACCTGAGCCTGTACGGCCACAACCAGAGCCTGCTCAAGAGCGCCGGCGACATCGTCAAGGCCGGCGAAGCCATTTCCACCGTTGGCGACAGCGGTGGCCAGGACAGCGCAGGCTTGTACTTCGCCATCCGCCAGCAGGGCCGGCCAACCGACCCTTCGCAGTGGTGCCGCGGCTGACACATTACATACGGCATGGCGCCAGGCGCTGCGCCGATGCTCCGCAGGGAGCGCTTACAGGATCAGGAGTTCGTTCGACATGCTGCACTCGCCTCGCCTCACCCAGCTGGCCCTGACCATCGCCCTGGCGATCGGTGCACCCCTGGCCAGCGCCGCGGAGCCGGTGAAGGCCTCGCCAGCCAAGACTGCCGCAGTGCCCGCCACCGAGGTGACCGCCAAGGCACCGCTGCCGCTGGAAGAGCTGCGCACCTTTGCCGAGGTCATGGACCGTATCAAGGCGGCCTATGTCGAACCTGTGGACGACAAGACCCTGCTGGAGAACGCTATCAAGGGCATGCTCAGCAACCTTGACCCCCACTCGGCCTACCTCGGCCCTGAAGACTTCCAGGAGCTGCAGGAAAGCACCAGTGGCGAATTCGGCGGCCTCGGCATCGAAGTGGGCCAGGAGGACGGCAATATCAAGGTGGTATCGCCTATCGATGACACCCCGGCATCGCGAGCCGGCGTGCAGGCCGGAGACCTGATCGTCAAGATCAACGGCGCCCCGACCCGCGGCCAGACCATGACCGAAGCGGTCGACAAGATGCGTGGCAAGGTGGGCGAGAAGATCACCCTGACCCTGGTGCGCGACGGCGGCAGCCCGTTCGACGTCACCCTTGCCCGGGCGGTAATCCAGGTCAAGAGCGTGAAGAGCCAGCTGCTGGAAAGCGGCTATGGCTACATCCGCATCACCCAGTTCCAGGTCAAGACCGGTGACGAGGTCGGCAAGGCCCTGGCCAAGCTGCGCAAGGACAACGGCAAGAAACTGCGCGGGGTGATCCTCGACCTGCGCAACAACCCCGGCGGCGTGCTGCAATCGGCAGTGGAAGTGGCCGACCACTTCCTGACCAAGGGCCTGATCGTCTACACCAAGGGCCGCATCGCCAATTCCGAACTGCGCTTCTCCGCCGACCCGGCCGACGCCAGCGAAGGGGTACCCCTGGTGGTGTTGATCAACGGCGGCAGCGCTTCGGCCTCGGAAATCGTCGCCGGCGCCCTGCAGGACCAGAAACGCGCCGTGCTGATGGGTACCGACAGCTTTGGCAAGGGCTCGGTACAGACCGTGCTGCCGCTGGCCAATGACCGCGCACTGAAGCTCACCACTGCGTTGTACTACACGCCCAACGGCCGCTCGATCCAGGCCCAGGGCATCGTCCCCGACATTGAAGTGCGCCCAGCCAAGTTGACTGCCGACGCCAACGACAACGATACCTTCAAGGAAGCCGACCTGCAGGGCCACCTGGGCAACGGCAACGGCGGCGCCGACCGCCCGACCGGCAGCACCAAGCGCCAGGAGCGCCCGCAGGACAGCGACTACCAGCTGAGCCAGGCGCTGAGCCTGCTCAAGGGCCTGAACATCACCAAGGGCGACTGACCCACCCCATGCGTTATCTGCTGTGTCTGTTGGTCTGCCTGATGGCCGGGGTCGCACAAGCGGCGCCGGCCGGCAAGGCCTACATGAGCATCATCATCGACGACCTGGGCCAGAACGCCGAACGTGACAGCCGCACACTCGCCCTGCCGGGGCCAGTGACCATGGCGATCATGCCCGACACCCCACACGCCACCGATTTCGCCCGCCAGGCCCACAAGGCGGGCAAGACGGTGATCCTGCACATGCCCATGGACCCGGCCACCGGGCCCTATGCCTGGCACCCCGGCATCCCCCTGGACGAACTGGCCCGACGCCTCGAGGCAGCCCTGGCCAAGGTGCCGTATGCCGCCGGTATCAACAACCACATGGGCAGCCGCATGACCGCCCAGCGTGAGCCGATGGCCTGGCTGATGGGCGAATTGCAGCGTCGGCACCTGTTCTTCGTCGACAGCCGCACCAGCGCGGCCACGGTCGCTGCGGCCGAAGCCCAGGCACAGGGCCTGGCGCATGTATCGCGGGATGTATTCCTCGATGACGTACGTACCACCGAGGCCATTACCGGGCAACTGCAGCAAGGTGTTGCGCTGGCTCGCAAGCAAGGCTCGGCCGTGCTGATCGGGCATCCTTACCCGCAGACGCTGGATGTGCTTGAGCGCGAATTGCCCAGGCTGAAAAGTCAGGGCATCGAGCTGATCAGGCTCAAGCAGATGATTGCCGTGCGCAGCAACCTGGCAATGCCGGGTCACGGCAAGAACGGGCGCTACACCAACCGCTAGCTAAGCCCGTCACCTATATACCGCCACACGCCTCGCCAGCCCACGCACCCTTCGTCCCTCCCCTATCGAGGAGATACGACATGCGAAACTCAACGCGCTTGGCAACATTGGGCCTGATGCTGCTCAGCCAGCTGGCTGACGCCGAAGCCACCTTGCCCACTGCACCGCTTACCCTTTACAACAATGCCGGCCAGAACGCTCAGTGGACCGGTGTCGGCCGGCTGCTCTGGAAGAACCGGCTGTGCATCGCCACCCTGCTGGACAGCCGCGATGCCACGCTTGCCAGCAGTGGGCCTGCTTACGTGCTCACTGCCGGTCACTGCGCAGGCGGCGTCAATGGCAAAATCATCGTCAACCAGCCAACGACCGGCAGTATTGCGTTCAATTACTTTGCCGATACCCAGGACCAGCGCCGTACCGTGCCTGTGAAGCAGATGGTATGGAGCAGCATGCAAGGTGCCGATCTGGCCCTGCTGGAGCTGGATGCCACACTCGACGAGTTGCTGGCGCAAGGCATCACACCGGTCAAGATCGGCCCATCCCCCACATCGTCGACGGCGGTAAAGGTGGTCGGCGAACCCAGTTCGCTCGGCCAAGGGCTGCGCCTGTCAACCTGCACGGAGCGCTTCCACAGTTTCTCCAGTGCCAATAACTGGGTGTGGCGAAACGTCAGGCGCAACGATTGCCAAGGCCTGGATGAAGGGGCGTCGGGCAGCCCGGTCATCGACAGCGCCACTCACCGCCTGATCAGCGTCGTCAACAGCTTGCATGACAATGAGGTAGGCGCCATCCCCATCCACCGTGTGCAGGGATGCTTCAGGGCCGGGCAGGCAGACCTGGAGCTGGACGATTGCCAACTGCTGCCAGGCTTTCAACTGACGCCGCAGGGCAGTAGTTTCAAGACCATCGTCAAAGCCCGCACCCTGCCCGATGGCTCGCTTGAACAACCCCGCTGGGGCTTCGAGTTCCTGATCGACACCCCACGCTACCGCTACAAGACCAGCACCGATGCGCTCGCCTGTGAAGACCCGGTTGGCTACAGCGGCACGATTGCCTCTGATGCGGCAAGCATTGACGACCCCATCGGCGCCACGCCCGGCATGCACTACCTGTGCATCGTTGGCGTGCAGTCCCCCGACCAATTGGCTTCGCGAGCGCTCATGGCCAACAGCCTGAGCCTTGAAGTCGAGCTGCTGCCACCCGGCCGGGCAAAGGCTGAGGTGACCTCGGAGCCGTTACCCAACGGGGACATACGGGTGAACTGGCTGCCCGCTCCCGACATCGTGTTCTATCGGGTGAAGCGCGGCCCGGCAGCAACGACGGATTGCGAAGATCTGTCAGGCTATCGCCTGCTGCGCACCCAGAGCGCGGTCATCGCCCACGCGTCGCTACCCTTGAAACTGTGCAGCGTTGCCATTGATGTGAACCTGCAGAGTCCGAGCCCCGCACCGACTTGCTCGCAGTTGATAGCCGCTGACAGCCCCCTGCCCCACGCTGCGCCTGTGCATGCAAGCCCAGGCGCAGCGGGCAAAGGGGCCACGCTCAGTTAGTCCCTTGGAAAGGAATGATCCCCCTGGCCTGCTCCAGCGTCAGCCTGCCCCGGTGCAGGCGCTAGCCTGCCTCGGCCGCCTGGCGGCTGCTCATGCGGCGCTGGCTCCAGGTCTTCAGGTGACCAACGACGAAGTCCTGCGGGAAGGCGTCAGGCGAGCGGAAAGGTTCTCGTCCAGCAGTGACTGTACCCACATGGCCAGATCAGTGGCGGGCGCTTCGTCAGCCAGCGAAGGCTGTTCCGCCGCACGCTGGCGCCACTCGCCCTCTACGTCTTCGAACGTGGCCAGCACCGTTTTGCTGAACGCCTCACGCACCACGAGCAGACGCTGCCCCTGTTCTTCGACCTCGGTTCCGATCATCAGCTGGCCCTGCGCATTGCGCACGAGCCGCTGCGTCGCCTCTGCGTCGAAAAGCGCTAGGCTGCGACAGTCAGGCCCGATATCCGCGCTACATATCGCTCAAAAAAAAGGCCTTGCTCCGTCGGGCAAGGCCTTTCTTCAATGCGCCAGCGTCAGCTGTAGACGCGCCCCAGCAACTGCCGGTGGCTTTCGAACTGATCCAGCACATCCCGCACGATCTGCTCCGGCGCGAAGCCCATCAGGTCGTACTCCTGGCTACCATCGTGCAGATACACCTCGGCACGGTAGAAGCGCTGGCGCACTTCCGGCTCGCCTTCCACCGGCGCCTCGCTCGGCGCGGCCATGTAGCCGTCCAGGCTCACTTCGTAAACGAACGGGTTGCCCTCGTCCATCATCACCCGCAAGCCCATCATGTTGCGTGACTGGCCAACACGGGTTTCCACCTCGAAGCCCAAAGTCTGCAACTGCGCGGCGGCTTCTTTCAGCGCCGGGCTGACGTGCTTGTCCATGAAGCGCTGCACCACGGCCTGGGTCGGCTGCAGTTCCAGCTGGGTCAGGCGCTCGGAGAAGCCGCGGCGGCCACGGGCGGCCAGCTCGGCACGCTCCTGCTCGACGGCCACGTCCTGCTTCATGGCCTTGTACAGGCCGAACATGAACAGCACCAGCACTACCGAGAACGGCAGGCCGGCCAGCACCACCATGGTCTGCATGGCTTCGAAGTTACCGGCGAACAGCAAGCCGATGGTGACCAGGGTGATGACCACCGACCAGAACACCACCATCCAGTGCGGGGCGTCTTCGTCGACCTTGCCGCCTTTGCACGACAGGTTGGCCATCATCACCGCGCCAGAGTCGGCCGGGGTGAGGAACAGCACGAAGCCAACGAATACCGCCACACCGATCACGATCTTGGCCGCCGGGAAATATTCCAGCAGCTGGTAGATCGACATCGACGGCTGTTCAAGCGCGGTCTTGCCCAGCTCAACCGCGCCCTGGTTGATGACCAGGTCCAGCGCGGTGTTGCCGAAGATCGACAGCCAGGCCAGGGTGAAGCCCAGCGGGATCAACAGCACGCCGCTGACCAGCTGGCGCACGGTACGGCCCTTGGAGATACGGGCAATGAACATGCCGACGAACGGGCCCCAGGAGATCCACCAGGCCCAGTAGAACACAGTCCACAGGCCCAGCCAGCGCTCGGACTTGCCGGCTTCGCCTTCGTACACGTAGAGGTCGAAGGTCTTCAGCACGATGCCGTTGAGGTAGTCGCCGATGTTCTGCACGAAGCCATTGAGCAGGTGCAGGGTTTCGCCGCCCAGCAGCACGAAGATCAGCAGCCCACTGAACAGCATGATGTTCAGGTTGGACAGGCGACGAATGCCGTTCTCCACACCCGATACAGCCGCCACGGTGGCCACGCCGGCCATCACCAGAATCACCACCAGCAGGTTGGTCTTGCTGTGGTCCATGCCGAACAGGTATTCCAGGCCGGAGGACACCTGCATCGAACCGATGCCTAAGTTGGTCACCAGGCCCAGCAGGGTGACGAACATGCCGAAGATGTCCACGGCGTTGCCCGCAGCGCCTTTGACCCAGCGCTCACCCACCAGCGGGTAAAGCGCCGAGCGCAGGGCCAACGGCTGATTATGGCGGTAGGCGAAGTAACCCACGGCCAGGCCGACCAGGGCGTAGATCGCCCAGCCATGCAGGCCCCAGTGCAGGAAGGTCAGTTGCAGGCCCTGGCGCGCGGCCTCGAGGCTGGCAGAGGTGCCTTCTGGCGGGTTGAAGTAGTGGTCCAGCGGCTCGGACGCGCCGAAGTACAGCAGCGAAATGCCGATACCGGAGGAGAACAGCATGCCGGCCCAGGCGCCGTAGCTGAAGTCAGGCTGGTCGTCCTTGCCGCCAAGCTTGAGCTTGCCGTAGTCGGAGAAGGCCAGGTAGACGACGAACAGCAGGTAACCGCCGATCACCAGCATGTAGTACCAGCCGAAGGTGCGCGTCAGCCATTTCTGGGCTACGCCCAGCACCTGGCCGGCAGTTTCAGGTACAGCGATCAACAAGGCAGTCAGAACGAGGATCATCAGCGCGGAGGTGAAGAACACCACGCGGTTGACCCGGACCCTCTCGGCGGGGGGCTTGGTAAGTGAGGCAGAACTCATTGCACGAATGCTCCGGGCAGTACGGCTTTGGAGGCTAATCAGTCTTTCCCGAGCAATTGGTGGAATTCCGCCACTGCATCAGGTGTTATAAAAGCACCCTGGAAACCGCGATCCCGAATCGATACGTTGCAAAAAACAGACAGGTGGCCTGCTGCAAATGCCACGCCCTGCACCAGGGTGCGCGCATTCGTCACAGATCACCCCGCCCGCTCCAAGGGCCTGTCGCAGGCCAGTGACCGTACGGCAGAATCTGCATTTCGCCTCGCTCATGCCCGTCAACGCCTTGTATTCCGGGGGTTACGCGATTTCCTGGGGTGTCAATCCGTGCCTTCTCGACCGCCTCAAAGACTGTCAATGGCACAAATTGTCGCAGAGCTTATTCTTTATTGATTGAACGTTCAATCAAAACAAAATAGACTGGCCTTCGCCGAGTCAGCCGCCTGTCGTCTGCTCGCAGGCCTGAGGAGATAGCAAGATGCCCAAGGTCGGTATGCAACCCATCCGCCGCCAGCAGTTGATCGAAGCCACATTGCAGGCGGTCGATCAGGTCGGACTGGGTGACGCCAGCATTGCGCTGATTGCCCGTTTGGCCGGCGTGTCGAACGGCATCATCAGTCACTACTTTCGGGACAAGAACGGCCTGATCGCAGCGACGATGGGTTACATCATGAACATGCTCAACGAAGGCGTTAGAGCACGTCGCCAGGCACTGACGGACGACAGCCCGCGCGCCCACCTGAAAGTGATCATCGAGGGCAACTTCGATGCCAGCCAGGTGAACGGCCCGGCAATGAAAACCTGGTTGGCCTTCTGGGCTTCCAGCATGCACCAGCCCGATTTGCACAGGTTGCAGCGGATCAACGATCACCGCCTGTATTCCAACCTGTGCTGCCAGTTCCGCCGCGCCCTGCCGCTCTACCATGCGCGCAAGGCAGCCCGCGGCCTGGCAGCCCTGATCGACGGCCTGTGGCTGCGTGGTGCCCTGTCGGGAGATGCATTCGACACCGACCAGGCGATACGGATTGCATACGAATACATGGATCTACAACTGGCTAAACAGCACACCCTGGACACAGACGACCAGGCCGCTGATCAAGCGCGCACGGCCCTTGCCCACCCGGCAGGAGCGTGACGCGCAGCCAACCACACACTGCACTTGCGAGGACACTATGGCCCGTTTCGGAACGCAAAAACTCTACATTGATGGCGCTTACGTCGACGCTGGCAGCGATGCCACCTTCGAAGCCATCAACCCGGCTACCGGCGAAGTCCTCGCCCACGTGCAACGTGCCACCGAGGCCGACGTCGAGAAGGCTGTGGAAAGCGCCGAGCGCGGCCAGAAGGTCTGGGCCGCGATGACCGCCATGCAGCGTTCGCGCATCCTGCGCCGTGCCGTCGACATCCTGCGCGAGCGCAACGATGAACTGGCCATGCTGGAAACCCTGGACACCGGCAAGTCGTACTCGGAAACCCGCTACGTCGATATCGTCACCGGCGCCGACGTGCTGGAGTACTACGCTGGCCTGGTACCGGCCATCGAAGGTGAGCAGATCCCCCTGCGCGAATCGTCCTTCGTCTACACCCGCCGCGAGCCGCTGGGCGTAACCGTCGGTATCGGCGCGTGGAACTACCCGATCCAGATCGCCCTGTGGAAATCCGCCCCGGCCCTGGCCGCTGGCAACGCAATGATCTTCAAGCCGTCGGAAGTCACTTCGCTGACGACCCTGAAACTGGCCGAGATTTACACCGAAGCCGGCCTGCCGAATGGCGTGTTCAACGTCCTGACCGGCAGCGGCCGCGAAGTCGGCACCTGGCTGACCGAGCACCCACGCATCGAGAAAGTCTCCTTCACCGGCGGCACCACCACCGGCAAGAAAGTCATGGCCAGCGCCTCGAGCTCGTCGCTCAAGGAAGTCACCATGGAACTGGGCGGCAAGTCGCCACTGATCATCTGCGCCGACGCCGACCTGGACAAGGCCGCCGACATCGCCATGATGGCCAACTTCTACAGCTCCGGTCAGGTCTGCACCAACGGCACTCGCGTGTTCATCCCGGCGGCGATGAAAGCGGCCTTCGAAGCCAAGATCGCCGAGCGCGTTGCCCGCATCCGCGTCGGCAACCCGGAAGACGAGAACACCAACTTCGGCCCGCTGGTCAGCTTCCAGCACATGGAAAGCGTGCTCGGCTACATCGCCAAAGGTAAAGAAGAAGGTGCCCGCGTGCTGTGCGGCGGCGAGCGTCTGACTGCCGGTGATTTCGCCAAAGGCGCCTTCGTGGCCCCGACCGTGTTCACCGATTGCACCGACGACATGACCATCGTCAAGGAAGAGATCTTCGGCCCGGTGATGAGCATCCTCACCTACGAAACCGAAGAAGAAGTCATCCGCCGCGCCAATGACACCGACTACGGCCTGGCCGCCGGTGTCTGCACCAACGACATCTCCCGCGCCCACCGCATCATCCACCAGCTGGAAGCCGGTATCTGCTGGATCAATGCCTGGGGCGAATCGCCAGCCGAAATGCCGGTTGGCGGCTACAAGCAGTCGGGCGTCGGCCGTGAGAACGGCGTCAGCTCGCTGGCTCAATACACGCGCATCAAGTCGGTCCAGGTCGAGCTGGGCGGCTACAACTCGGTCTTCTAAGGCCCTGTCCCGCCACGCCCGTTGCCACCGCACGGGCGTTTCCGCTCCCTGATCACCGCCAACACGAGGGTACTTTCATGTCCCAAGAATTCGATTACATCATCGTCGGAGCAGGCTCCGCCGGTAACACCCTGGCGACTCGCCTGACCGAAGACGCCGGCGTCACCGTACTGCTGCTGGAAGCCGGTGGCCCCGACTACCGCTTCGACTTCCGCACCCAGATGCCGGCCGCCCTGGCCTTCCCGCTGCAGGGCCGTCGCTACAACTGGGCCTACGAGACCGACCCGGAGCCGCACATGAACGGCCGCCGCATGGAATGTGGCCGTGGCAAGGGCCTGGGTGGCTCGTCGCTGATCAACGGCATGTGCTACATCCGTGGCAACGCCATGGACTTCGACGGCTGGGCGAAACTGCCAGGCCTGGAAGACTGGACCTACCTCGACTGCCTGCCGTACTTCCGCAAAGCCGAAACCCGCGACATCGGCCCGAACGACTATCACGGCGGCGAAGGCCCGGTCAGCGTGACCACGCCAAAGGCCGGTAACAACCCGCTGTTCCACGCCATGGTCGAAGCCGGCGTGCAAGCCGGCTACCCGCGCACCGAAGACCTCAACGGCTACCAGCAGGAAGGCTTCGGTCCGATGGACCGCACCGTGACCAAGCAGGGCCGCCGTTCCAGCACCGCCCGTGGCTACCTGGACCAGGCCAAGAAGCGCCCGAACCTGACCATCGTCACTCACGCCCTGACTGACCGCGTACTGTTCGACGGCAAGCGTGCCATTGGCGTGACTTACCTGGTCGGCGACAGCGAAGAGCGCGTCGAAGCCCGTGCCCGCAAGGAAGTGATCGTAAGCTCCGGCGCCATTGCTTCGCCGCAGCTGCTGCAGCGTTCCGGCGTTGGCCCGCGCGCCCTGCTGGAAAGCCTCGACATCCCGGTGGTACATGACCTGCCAGGCGTCGGCGAAAACCTGCAGGACCACCTTGAGCTGTACCTGCAGTACGCTTGCACCCAGCCGGTGTCGCTGTATCCGTCGCTGCTGTGGTGGAACCAGCCGGCCATCGGCGCCGAGTGGATGTTCAAGGGTACCGGTATCGGCGCCAGCAACCAGTTCGAGGCGGGTGGTTTCATCCGCACCCGTCCGGAGTTCGAATGGCCGAACATCCAGTACCACTTCCTGCCGGTTGCCATTAACTACAACGGCTCCAATGGCGTGAAAGAGCACGGGTTCCAGGCGCACATGGGCTCGATGCGCTCGCCAAGCCGTGGCCGCATCCAGCTCAAGTCGAAGGACCCGCGCCAGCACCCGAGCATCCTGTTCAACTACATGGCCACCGAGCAGGACTGGCAGGAGTTCCGTGACGGCATCCGCCTGACCCGTGAAATCATGGCCCAGCCGGCGCTGGACCCATACCGCGGTCGCGAGATCAGCCCGGGCGAGCACGTGCAGACGGATGAAGAGCTGGACAAGTTCATCCGCGAACACGCCGAAACCGCCTTCCACCCGTCCTGCTCGTGCAAGATGGGCACCGACGAGATGGCCGTGGTCGACGGCGAAGGCCGCGTGCATGGCATGAAGGGCCTGCGTGTGGTCGATGCGTCGATCATGCCGATCATCATCACCGGCAACCTCAACGCCACCACGATCATGATCGCCGAGAAGATCTCGGACAAGATCCGCAACCGCAAGCCGCTGCCGCGCAGCACCGCCAAGTACTATGTGGCCAACGGTGCACCGGTGAAAGGCAAGCCAATGCGTGAAGTGAAGCAGGCGTAAGCCTGCCCTGGCCCCTTCACGGCTAAAGCCGCTCCCACAAGGACTGTGCGGTGACTGTAGGAGCGGCTTCAGCCGCGAAAGGGCCCACCCAGGCAACATCAGAAAAGGCACCCTCCGCGGTGCCTTTTTTTCATCTGCAGAAACGCTTTACAGCCTGCCAATTCATCAGGTTAGAATCAGTTGGCACGCGACTTGCCAAGTCAAGGAGCCAAGCCCCCTTCCCGCGATATCCCGGAGTACCTGCCTTTGGATGCAAGCACCATCAACAGCCTGTTCTTGATCGGCGCATTGCTGGTGGGCGCAAGTATCCTGGTCAGCTCGCTGTCATCGCGCCTGGGCATCCCCATTCTGGTCATCATTCTCGCCGTCGGCATGGTCGCCGGTGTCGATGGTGGCGGCATCATCTTCAACAACTACCCGACCGCCTACCTGGTGGGCAACCTGGCATTGGCCGTGATCCTCCTTGACGGTGGCCTGCGCACGCGGGTGGCGAGCTTTCGCGTGGCACTGTGGCCGGCGCTGTCGCTGGCCACCGTCGGCGTGATGATCACCACCGCGCTAACCGGTATGGTAGCTGCCTGGCTGTTCAACCTGAGCCTTATCCAGGGCCTGCTGATCGGCGCCATCGTCGGCTCCACCGACGCCGCCGCGGTGTTTTCACTGCTCGGCGGCAAAGGCCTGAACGAGCGGGTTACCGCCACGCTGGAAATCGAATCGGGCAGCAACGACCCGATGGCCGTATTCCTCACCGTCACCCTGATCGACATGATCGCCAGCGGCCAGACTGGCTTGCACTGGAGCCTGCTGGGCCACTTGCTGCGCGAGTTCGGTATTGGCGGCTTGCTTGGCCTGGGTGGCGGCTGGCTGATGCTGCAGCTGGTCAACCGCATCAACCTGGCCGGCGGCCTGTACCCGATCCTGGTGGTCGCCGGCGGCCTGGTGGTGTTCTCGCTGACCAACGCCCTGCACGGCAGTGGCTTCCTCGCCGTGTACCTGTGCGGCCTGGTGCTGGGCAACAAGCCGATCCGCAGCCGCCACGGCATCCTGCACATGCTCGACGGCATGGCCTGGCTGGCCCAGATCGGCATGTTCCTGGTGCTGGGGCTGCTGGTAACGCCCCATGACCTGCTGCCGATCGCCCTGCCGGCGCTGGGCCTGGCGTTGTGGATGATCCTGGTGGCGCGGCCCTTGTCGGTGGTTGCCGCACTGCTGCCGTTCAAAGCCTTCCACGGCCGCGAGAAAGGCTTCATTTCCTGGGTCGGCCTGCGTGGCGCGGTGCCGATCATTCTGGCGGTGTTCCCGCTGATGGCCGGGCTGCCGGACGCCCAGCTGTTCTTCAACCTGGCGTTCTTCATCGTACTGGTGTCGCTGCTGGTGCAGGGCACCAGCCTGCCGTGGATGGCCAAGCTGCTCAAAGTCACCGTACCGCCGGACCCGGCACCGATCTCGCGCTCTGCGCTGGAAGTGCACGTCACCAGCGAGTGGGAGCTGTTCGTCTACCGCCTGGGTGCGGAAAAATGGTGCATCGGCGCCGCCCTGCGCGAGCTCAAGATGCCCGAAGGCACGCGTATCGCCGCGCTGTTCCGGGGCGAACAACTGCTGCATCCGTCCGGCAGTACGGTACTGGAGGTGGGCGACATGCTCTGCGTGATCGGCCACGAACATAACCTTCCGGCGCTGGGCAAGCTGTTCAGCCAGGCACCGCAGCGTGGCCTGGACCTGCGTTTCTTTGGCGACTTCGTGCTCGAAGGCGATGCCGAACTGGGCGCGGTGGCCGCACTTTATGGCCTCAAACTGGATGGCCTGGACGCGAAAATGCCGCTGGCGCAGTTCATCCGACAGAAGGTCGGAGGCGCTCCAGTAGTAGGCGACCAGGTCGAATGGCACGGCACCATCTGGACCGTGGCGACCATGGACGGGAACAAGATCCAGAAAGTCGGCGTCAGATTCCCCGAAGGAACGCGACCCGGACCAGGATTGTTCCTCTAAACTCCGTTTCTGCCTGATCCACAAGTAGTCTGCCTATGTCCCTGCGCGTGTACCTTCGCACAGCCCTGCTGGGGTTGTGCCTGTCCATTTCTTTCGCGGTCAACGCGGCAGAAGCCCCGACCACCGCCAGCATCCAGAACAGCCTCGACAAGATCGCCGAGCGCAAGCTGCCCGAGGCCGACCAGAAGGCCCTGCAGCAGGTGCTCGAGCAGACCTTGAACCTGCTCAACAGCAAGGAAGACAGCGAGAAGAAGCTTGCCGCGCTCAAGCAGCAGCTGGCCAGCGCCCCCAAGGAAACCAGCGACAGCCAGAAAGAACTGGCCAAGCTCAAGCAAAGCAAGCCCCAGCCGGTCGCCCAGCGCTATGCCAGCCTGAGCGTGCCACAGCTCGAGCAGATGCTCAGCGAACGCAACACCCAGCAGGGTGATCTGCAGAAGGCGCTGTCCGAAGCCAACAGCCTGATCATCAACTCGCAGACCCGCCCCGAACGGGCCCAGGCCGAGATCAGCAACAACCAGACCCGCACCCAGCAGATCAACAGCAGCCTCAAGAGCGGCAAGGACGGCGGCAAGCCGATCAACGCCGACCAGCGCAACCAGCTCAATGCCGAACTGGCCTCGCTCAACGCGCTGACCCTGCTACGCCGCCAGGAACTGGCCGGTAACGGCCTGCTGCAAGACCTCGGCAACGCCCGTCATGACCTGCTGATCGAACGCGCCGCGCGTCTGGAGCAGGAAATCCAGGACCTGCAGACGCTGATCAACGAGAAACGCCTGGCCCAGTCCCAGGAAGCCGTCACCCAGCAGTCGATCGAAGCGCAAAAGGCCGGCGGCAGCAGCCTGCTGGCCACCGAGAGCGCGGCCAACCTGAAGCTCTCCGACTATCTGCTCAAAAGCACCGACCGCCTCAACGAGCTGACCCAGCAGAACCTGCGCACCAAGCAGCAGCTCGACAGCCTGACCCAGGCCGACCAGGCACTGGATGAGCAGATCAACGTGCTCAAGGGCAGCCTGCTGCTGTCGAAGATCCTCTACAAGCAGAAGCAAGCACTGCCGCACCTGAAGCTCGACCGCGACCTGGCCGACCAGATCGCCGATATCCGCCTCTACCAGTTCGAGATCAACCAGCAGCGCGAGCAGATGAGCAACCCGGTGACCTACGTCGACAAGCTGCTGGCCAGCCAGCCGCAGGAAGACGTCACGCCGCAACTGCGCAAGGCCCTGCTGGAAGTGGCGATCACCCGCAGCGACCTGCTCGAACGCCTGAACCGCGAGCTGTCGGCGCTGCTCAACGAATCGATCACCCTGCAGCTCAACCAGAAGCAGCTGCTGGGCACCGCTCAGGGCCTGCGCAACACCCTCGACGAACAGATGTTCTGGATCCCCAGCAACAAGCCGCTGGACTGGGACTGGCTGCGCCTGGTGCCGGAACGCTTCCCCGAACAGGTTGCCAGCCTGCCCTGGGGCTCGGGCATCAAGGAACTGGCCGACGGCCTGAGCCAGCGGCCGCTGCTGTTCCTGCCGCTGCTGCTGGCGATCGGCGCCCTGCTGTGGCGGCGCAAATACCTCTACCAACGGCTGGGCAAGGTGCACCAGGACATCGGCCACTTCCGCCGTGACAGCCAGTGGCACACTCCCCAGGCCATCCTGATCAACATCCTCCTGGCGATGCCGGTGAGCCTGGGCCTGGCGCTGTGCAGCTATGCCCTGCAGATCGACGCCCGCGGGCAGAACGCCAACCTCGGCGCGGCGCTGTGGCAACTGGCCCAGGCCTGGCTGGTGTTCTACACCGCCTACCGCATCCTCGCGCCTGGCGGCGTGGCGGAAGTCCACTTCCGCTGGCACAAGCCGCAGGTCGAATTCCTGCGCGGCTGGGTCCGCCGGTTGGGCACCGTGGTGCTGGCGCTGGTTGGCGTGGTGGCAGTCGCCGAGCACCAGCCTTCGGCCCTGGCCGACGACGTGCTCGGCATCGGCGTGGTACTGACCTGCTACGCACTGATGGCCTGGCTGCTCAGCCGTCTGCTGCTGAGCAGCCCGGCGCACCGCGACACGTCGCTGTTCCGCAGGGCTGTCGGGGTGGCCTTCACCGCACTGCCGATCGCGCTGTTCGTGGCCGTCTGCTTCGGCTACTACTACACCGCACTGAAACTGACCGACCGGCTGATCTATACCCTCTACCTGCTGCTGTTCTGGCTGGTCATCGAGGCCGCCTTTGTCCGTGGCCTGTCGGTCGCTGCGCGGCGCCTGGCCTACCAGCGTGCGCTGAGCAAGCGCCAGGCGGCCAAGGAAGGGCTGGATGGCGAAGTCATCACCGAAGAGCCGACCCTGGACATCGAACAGGTCAACCAGCAGTCGCTGCGCCTGATCCGCCTTGCCCTGCTCGGCGGGTTCATCGCTGGCCTGTACTGGGTCTGGTCGGACCTGATCTCGGTATTTGCCTACCTCAACAATTTCGTCCTGTACGAGTACACCAGCGGTACCGGTGCCGCCGCCAGCATGGTGCCAATCAGCCTTGGTGACCTGCTCGGTGCGCTGGTGATCGTCGGCATCACCTTCGCCCTGGCGGGCAACTTGCCGGGCCTGCTGGAAGTGCTGGTGCTGTCGCGCCTGAACCTGGCCCAGGGCAGCGCCTACGCCACCACCACGCTGCTGTCGTACACCATCGTCGGTGTCGGCATCGTCAGTACCCTGTCGACCCTCGGGGTGAGCTGGGACAAGCTGCAGTGGCTGGTAGCAGCGCTGTCGGTGGGCCTGGGCTTCGGCATGCAGGAGATCTTCGCCAACTTCATCTCCGGCATCATGATCCTGTTCGAGCGCCCCGTGCGGATCGGCGACACCATCACCATCGGCAACCTGTCCGGCACCGTGAGCAAGATCCGCATCCGCGCCACCACCATCACCGACTTCGACCGCAAGGACATCATCGTCCCCAACAAGACCTTCATCACCGGCCAGCTGATCAACTGGTCGCTGACCGACACGGTCACGCGGGTGACGCTGAAGCTGGGCATCGACTACGGTTCTGACCTCGACCTGGTACGCGACCTGCTGCTCAAGGGTGCCCACGAGAACCCGCGCGTGCTCAAGGACCCGGAACCGATCGTGTACTTCCTGAACTTCGGCGAGAGCTCGCTGGACCACGAACTGCGCATGCACGTACGTGACCTTGGTGACCGCAACCCGACGCTGGACGAGATCAACCGCTACATCAACCGCGAGTTCAAGGCCCACAACATCAAGATCTCGGTACGCCAGGTCGAGGTGTTCCTGATGGACCCGAAAGGCGGCAAGCAGCAGCTGATCCCGACGGAGCAACCTAAACCGGATGGCACTGCACCGGCCTGAGTGGGCTCGAATGCTTTATTCTGTGCTGAATCTCAGGAGCAGCCCGTGAAAGCCCTCGACCAACTCACCTTCGACAACCGCTTCGCCCGCCTGGGCGATGCGTTCTCCACCCAGGTCCTGCCCGAGCCGATCGCCGAGCCGCGCCTGGTAGTGGCGAGCGAAGCGGCCATGCGCCTGCTCGACCTTGCCCCGGACCAGGCCGATCTGCCGTTGTTTGCCGAGCTTTTCAGCGGTCACAAGCTGTGGCAAGAGGCCGACCCGCGGGCGATGGTCTATTCCGGCCACCAGTTCGGGTCCTACAACCCGCGCCTGGGGGATGGCCGCGGCCTGCTGCTGGCCGAAGTGCTGAATGACCAGGGCGAACACTGGGACCTGCACCTCAAGGGCGCCGGCCAGACGCCCTATTCACGCATGGGCGACGGCCGCGCCGTGCTACGCTCGTCAATCCGCGAGTTCCTCGCTTCAGAGGCCCTGCACGCGCTGGGG
>Ga0153918_1000238_pt1 | contig 32438 bp, 30 predicted proteins | sample TSFL002MetaG_FD_104687 | JGI IMG/M metagenome (GOLD analysis project Ga0153918, IMG submission 104687) | Attine ant fungus gardens microbial communities from Florida, USA - TSFL002 MetaG | ecosystem: Host-associated > Fungi > Mycelium > Unclassified | place: USA: Florida, Paynes Creek Historic... | reverse complement strand
GCAGTACCTGGCAGAACAAGCTAATTTCTACTATGACTTGAAAGATTATGATGGCGCCAGTACTTTGTTAAAACAAGCGCTGGATTATCCACTACCGTCAGAGCGCGCGCGTATCAGCATCATCAATACCCTAGGTCTCATCTACCGCAATCAAAATAATTACAGGGATGCCCTGAATTATTTTTCAAGTGCCCGTAATTATGCCACCGCATCAAAAGATACAGCCTGGCTAGGCATTACCAATGGCAATATTGGCTCGGTATATTTCAGGCAAAAAAAGTATGCCCAGGCTGAGCCCTTGATAAGAAATGACTATGAGGTGTCTGTCCGTTTAAAAGACTCAATTAATGCAGGCACGGCGCTTCTAAGATTAAGCCGCATTAACATAGATCGTAATGAATTAAAACTCGCAGAAAATCAATTGGATACCGCGGAAAAATTTACTACCAATAAAAAGCTTGCACTTACCCTCGTATCGCAGGTGGAACTGAACAGGCAACGGGCAGAAGTATATCAAAAATCGGGCAGGCTTAATCTGGCGGTAAAATACGATCAGCTATATGAAATATTGAAAGACAGCCTAAACAAGCGTGACAATATCGTAGCTGTTGAAAACGTAAGATTAAAGTGGGTTGCAGAACGCCATCAAACAGAATTAGAACACTTACGCAGCCGCAGCGAGCTATCTAAATTTAAACGCAATACGGTGATAGTGATATTGATACTAACCATTGCTGTGGTTTCCCTCTTATTTAACAAATACCGTTCAAACGCTCGCAAAAACCAGCAGCTACTACTAGCCGAGAAACGCCGGGTTGATGAGGAACTTGAAAACGCCGTAAACCTGCTAAAACAGTATACCGAGAACCTGAAGCAGAACAACGCCATTATAGAAAAGTTTAAAAGCGAGATAGCTAACTTCAAATCAGATTCTACCGATCGTAAAAGCACCGAAAACCTGGAGAAGCTATTACAGGCCCGCATAATGACCGATGAAACCTGGGATGAGTTTAAGAAATTGTTTAACAAGGTACACAGCGGCTTTTTTACCCGCTTACGCAAAAATTATCCTAACTTAACCGATACAGACACACGTTTGCTCTCATTATTAAAATTAGGCTTAAGCAATCGCGAGATGGCCAATATGCTGGGCGTTACAATTGAGGGGGTAAAAAAATCAAAGCAGCGGATGCGTAAAAAAATGGAATTACCCGCAGAGGCCGAGATTGAACAAGTGATAGCCAATATTTGAGGCGTGTCCACCCCTTTGTCCCGTTTTACAATGGCAATTTAAGCATTGCTTATTTTTCCCTGTTTACATCTCGTGATACCACATCAAGCAAACCATTTTTCAACCCGGCAGCCCATAAAGTCGCTGTTTTGCTTAAAAAAACCTGAAATCTGCTTGCCTTTTAAGAAAAGCCATTAATCAGTCACCCCCTTCCTTACTAATAACAAGCCAGTTACAAAGGCAAATAAATTGTTTTGCAAAATTGCGCTTGTCCTTGCTTTGTCCACCCTTTCATGATGATTTCAACTTCATTATAACGTATTTTTATAACGAATAATTAAGGGAAACCTACTTGTATAACTTTTTAAGCAAAACACTATGAACACAATAAAAAACAAGAGGAAATGCCCGAAATGCGCCAACGGCGTTTTAGCTACCCGGGCCTCGCGTCCAATACTAATGAAATTACTGCTGTTTTGGTTGCCTTTAAAAAGATATAAATGCAATTATTGCGGCAAAAAGGCTTATGTTTTCGGGAACGAGGAGGTAGCAACTGCTAACTCCTGATTAGCCAAGCCGTACCAGCTTTTCATCTTTTAAAACAGGAATTGCTGTAGCAATATCTGTTTGCAAACAAAAGGCGATATCGGCCTCTATGCCCAGTTTCTTCAAGCGTTCGCTGTGCGATGTTTTTTTGAGGTACTGGGCAATATCACCCTTACCCAGCTGAAAAAGATCATTGGCGGCAATGGCCGGATCATCCATTTTGTAATCAAAGTCTTTTAACTGTTCTGCAACAGCACCGGCAAAAAGCGTATCTTCCAGGTTGAAGTTATTTTTCCAGCCGGCACAAACCAACAGGATGTCCTCGTTCAGACTTTTCAGCCAGTTACAAAGCGGTGTAAGATTAAGAAAAGAGCCTATAGCCACTTTTTTTGCCGCACGCGAAAGATGCAACGCCTGGGTACCGTTAGTAGTGGTAAGCACAACCGTTTTGCCCGAAACTTTTTCTGTAGTGTAAGAAAAAGGCGAATTACCGAAATCAAATCCTTCAACTACTTCGCCATTGCGTTCGGCCGCCAGCAGGTATTCTGGATTAAATTCTTTGTAGGCCAGGCATTCTTCTACTTCGGCTACGGGGATAATGGCTGCTGCTCCATTATCGATACCATAGCAGATAGATGAGGTTGCTCTGAAGATATCAATAATCACCACTACATAATCTTTTACATCATAAAGGCCCAATAATGCGGGGCTAAGGCAAACTTCCAGTTTTTTGGTCACGGCTTAATTTATTTGGCTGCAAAGGTAACCGATTAGTTAATTAACCCCAATTACCACTTAATTAAAATGCCCGTTCTCACAGCCGTAATTAACGCTATCTTTGCAGGTAATGAACCTGCAATCCACGGCTTATTATAAGTGGCTTTACATCTTTATCGCGCTGGCGGTGGCCGTCAACTTCAGCGGGCTATTTATTACCATTATAGGGCCAGACGGCACTTATTATGCCGGCATTGCCAAAACCATAGTGTGGCGACATGATTATGTAAACCTTTACGTGCAGGGTACAGATTTTCTGGATAAGCCGCACTTCCCATTCTGGGTCACTGCATTATCATACAATTTATTCGGCATTAAAACGTGGGCCTACAAGCTGCCAGGCATTTTATTTATGCTGATGGGAGCGGCATACACGTACCGGTTTGCTATTAAAGTTTATCAAAGCAAAGAGATAGCATTATGGAGCGTACTAATCCTCCTCACCGCTGAGCATATTATCATCTCCAGTAACGATGTACGTGCCGAGCCTTACCTTACCGGCCTGATTATAGCTTCTATTTATCATTTTTATCGCACTATAGATAAAACCCGCATTTGGCATTTATTACTGGCATCAATGTTTGCCGCTATGGCCATTATGACCAAGGGTATGTTTGCGCTCATTCCCATTGGTGGCGCCATCGGCGGACACCTGCTCATTACCCGCACCTGGCCTCAACTGTTTCATTGGCGCTGGCTATTGGCCGGCGTGTTAATAGGTGTAATGATACTCCCCGAGGTTTACTGCCTTAACGTGCAGTTTGACAGTCATCCAGAGAAAGTAGTATTTGGCCAGCATGGTGTTTCAGGAATTAAATGGTTTTTGTGGGACAGCCAGATTGGTCGCTTTTTTAACAATGGCCCCATCAAAGGCAGTGGTGATCCTTTCTTTTTTGTGCACACGCTGTTATGGGCTTTCTTGCCGTGGTCATTGTTGTTGTTTGCTTGCCTGTTCTGGTCAATCAAGACCAATGCTAAACAAGCCCGGCATTATCAATGGCATTGCCTGTGCGGCTCGCTGCTAACATTTCTGATATTCTCGGCTTCTAAATTTCAACTACCCTATTATCTCAATATTGTGTTCCCGCTGTTTGCCATACAGCTGGCCTATTTTCTGCGGAGATTAAAAAACGAGAAAAGCCTGAAGGCAGTCAACATCACGCAACGAATTGTAATGGTGTTATTGCTATTGGTGGTTACTGCACTTCAATACTTTTTCAAACCGGGGCCATCATCATGGATAATATTCGCGGCACTGGCGGTGTTGCTGCTAATACTGTTTAGAATGATACGCAAAAGAATCGCCTCCCGGCTATCGCGCACCATGTTCCAAACCGTTGCGGTAGCGTTTTTCATTAACCTGTATTTAAACCTGGTATTTTACCCGGCATTGCTGCATTATCAATCGGGCAGCGAGGCGGCATTTTTCATTAATAAACATAACACTGGTAACTTACCAGTGGCACAAACTGGCGACGGCTATAACTTCCCGCTGGAGTTTTATCTTAATAAACCACTTATCACCATAGATCCTAACGGACAAGGTACCACTCCTGTCAAGCCGTTTATTTTATATGGCGATCATCAGGTAATTGAAGGATTGAAAAAACAGGGCTGGAAGATTCAACAGCTTGGCATATTCAATCAATATTGGATTAGCATGCTAAAGCCTAAATTTCTGAATGCCGCAACGCGTAATGAGGTAATAACACAGGCTGATGTGGTGCTGGTAAATCGTTGAACGAAGGACAATGCCATTAAGTTAAGAAACTTGTCCTGTTCTTAATCACTCCTTGGGGAGAAATAATTATTTTAAAATCTTAATCCTGAAATCTTTATACTCAACTTTCATTGGCGGACCAACGTGCACCTGTACCCCTATCATACCGCTCATTTTGCGGTTAGCTTCGTCATTATCCACCACCTCGCTCATGAGTTTACCGTTCAGGTAATGTTGTAATTTGTTGCCTTTGGCGATGATATGCAGTTCGTTCCAACCATCGTAATTAATACTTTTCAGTAACTCCTGTTGGGTACCGGTTGAATCAACCACCCGCGGCTTTCCGTTCTCAATCACCGTACGCTGACCACGCAAGGCCAAAAACTGACGACCGCGTTCTTCATAATTCTGGCCGCTGTAACGTGGGTAGCCCAGGTTGTATTTGTCTTTGCCGTCAATATCCTGCTGGTAACCTTTCATGGCGTAAGGTAAGCTGTCAATTACTTCACTACGGTAATTAACGCCGCTATTGCCTTTGGCCGATATACGATATGAAACTTTTAATTCAAAATCTGCCGGTCTGCCACCTTGCCAAATCAGGAAGGTGTTGCGTTTTAAGATGGTTTCAGGCGTTACCTCGCCTATAATCTCGCCATTTTCTACGCGCCAGTATTTCGGGTCGCCATCCCAGCCTTTCAGGGTTTTGCCATCAAATATGGGCTTAAAGCCTTCGTCTTTTTGCTGCACAATTTTAAATGCCGAAATAACGACCGCAAAAAACAGAAACGCAGGGATCAGTTTTAAGATTTTCATGAAGTGGGGTACAATTGGTTGACCTAAAGATGCTGATTGTTGTGGAAATAACAGTCCTGCACAATGATGGTTGCATGCCAATGACCTATTACTTTACCGGATGCAACTCCAGCAACACCGGGCAATGATCTGAATGCCGCGCTTCAGCAAGTATGGCCGACCGCTTGATGCGCTCTCTGAGTGGCTCGGTAGCCATATTGTAATCAATGCGCCAGCCCAGGTTCTTAGCCCGCGCGTTGGCCCTGAAACTCCACCAGGTATAATTGTGCGGCTCTTTATTTACATGACGAAAGGTGTCGATAAACCCACTACTGATAAACTGCTCCATCCACTCCCGCTCCTCAGGCAAAAAGCCTGACGAGTTGGCGTTTGATTTAGGGTTATGAATATCAATAGGGCGGTGACAAATATTATAGTCGCCCGATACAACAAGGTTAGGTACACTCCATTTTAGCTGATGCAGATAGGCGCCAAACTCTTCCAGGAAACGAAATTTAAAGCCCTGACGCTCATCGCCACTGGAACCCGAAGGGAAATAAACACTCATTACCGATACATCCTCAAAATCAACCCGGATATTGCGGCCTTCGCGGTCATAATCGGCAATGCCGCAGCCATATTCTACATGTTTTGGAGTGTGTTTAGTGAAGATGGCCGTACCACTGTAACCCTTCTTTTCGGCCGGATACCAGTAATGCTGATAGCCCAATTGCTCTACCAGGAACAGATCTGTTAATACATCTGGTGTCGCTTTTATTTCCTGCAAGCAAACCACATCGGCATCCGTAGCCTGCAGCCAGGCCAGCCAGTTTTTGCTAATTGCAGAACGGATGCCGTTAACGTTATAGGTAATGATCTTCATATGCCCTAGCCCCCTGAAGGGGAAATTTTGGTCCTCTTTAATTTATTAATTACATCCAGTATTAACTCACTATAGCTCCCCCTTTCAGGGGCTTACAGAGTTAAGTTTGTCTATCTGCCTACATTCCCGCTTGTTAAGCAGGGTAACCGTCATCGGCACATCTTCCAGCGGCCGGTTGTTTTGATCTGTTTTAACCGCAGCTATGCGGTCAATCATATCAATGCCCATTACCACTTCGCCATAAACGGTATAATTATGATCCAAATGCGGCGTACCACCTACTGAGCGATACCATACGCGCTGCCACTCGGGTATTTTGTAGCCTTTTAAACGGGTCTGCTCTAATGTGTCCAACAACCTATCAGTAAAACGTTTGCCCTCTACAATATAGAACTGACACCCGCTGGATGCTTTGGCAGGGTTATCATCTCTGGCTGCAGCCAGCACGCCACGTTTATGGAACAGGCTATCGTTAAACTCGGCAGGGATAGTGTAGCCCACATCGCCATTGCCCAACTGTGTACCTGGTTTAGCGTTCTTTGAATCGGGGTCGCCGCCCTGAATCATGAAACTCTGAATCACCCGGTGAAACAGCGTACCGTTATAAAAACCTTTTTTGGTTAGTTTGATAAAATTATCGCGATGCTTTGGTGTTTGATTATACAGCCGGATGATGCACTGCCCGTAAGCAGTACTGATACGCACATATTGATTTTTGGGAGGACGAGCCAACGCGCTGAAAGCACAAAGCACGAGCAACAAGATCAGGTTCAGCCCTTTCATCACCGTAATTTACATATTTTCAAAATACTCGATGATGAGCGATTTGAGTACCAGTTCCTGTTCCAGCAAGGTATAATTAGGGATTTGTTTAACCAGGCGCCAGTGCGGCCAGCCATCCTGATCCAAGCCTTCCAGTTCATAGAACCCCATTAGGCTAAACAGGCGGCAAGTGGCAATGTGCATCAATTCCTCTTTCTGCCGCTTGCTGAATTTGCGTGGCCCCTGCCCCAGTTCCTGTACGCCGATAAGGAACAGCATCACCTTAATATCGGGGGTATCGCTGTCAAAATCTTCGGCAATGCGCGCTTGCAACTCTTTCCACTTAATATTGATCTCGGCCGGTGTCATAAGGACCAAAGATATACAATTAGTTTGTCTGGATACGGTGATTTGGAGGAATAGACCAGGTGTTGTGTCTGCCGATGGTCAAACATCGGTCTATCGCCTATTGCTTACCGCAATAGTGCGCTATAAAATCATCGGCACGGTTGCTGCCAATGTTGCGGATAAAATTCCAGTCTTCACAGGCGCCGTCGGTATCGCCCTGTTTTTGCTTGGCGTCGGCTTTTTGCAGTAGCTCGTCTATAAGTTCGTCATCAAAGCCTAACTGTTGCTTCAGGGCAATGATTTCTTGCTCTTTGGTGGTATCAACCTTACCGGCATATTTGTTTTTATAGTAACTGGTCACTGCATTTTCCAGCTCCTGCCTGTTCTGATAGGCTTGTATAGCCCGTTGCCTGCTAATTTTATTGACGCTGGCGCACCGGTTATTATCAGGCGAAAAACGAATTGGCAGCACCATTCGCGCCTCCGTTACTCCCGGCGACATAATAGACCACATGCCACGCGTCATTTTTACTACGCGCATGGCTTCATCATCCAAATCAATACCCATCCCTTTTTGCACAGCAATCTCTCTCAGTGAGCCATCCCGCTGCACCTTAAAACTTACGTATATAGTACCACCAATACAGTTTCGGCTGGAAAACTCCGGATAAACAATATGTTTTTGCAGAAAGGTGTTCAGGGCCGCCTCACCACCTTTAAAAACAGCTTGCCCCCCCGCTGTTACAGCAATGAGAATGAGCGATATGAAGAGAGTGAGGCGGCGCATCTTTGTATATTAAAGATAACGTAAAGAGTTGGGATATGGTTTACTGTATTAACGCCACCTGCTTTTGCTTTTGAATTTATTTTATCAAAAGCCCAATATCAGAGCCGGATCCGGCACATTAGCTCGATACCGCTCTATTTCAGAATACCGGCAGACGCCGGGATAATCGCCCTGCATCCCTTCCATATCGAACATCAGTTGAAAATGTAGGTGCGGCGGCCATTGGCCGTTCTCGGCTGATGTGCCGAAGCTGGCTATCTGCTGGCTCATAGCAATGGACTGCCCAACAACTAGTCCGTCCAAACTTTGGCGACTTAGGTGACCATATAGAGAGTAAAGGGTTAATCCACCCAGATCGTGTTGCAGGATGACGGTGGGACCATAATCGCCAAAATGATCATTATCCTGAAAACTGTGAATGGTGCCTTGCAGCGGCGCGTAAACCGGCGTACCGGCCGGTGCCCAGATGTCCATCCCTAAATGCAGGCGACGGGGTTCTTTACCTGCCCCAAATAAGTTGCTACGGCCGTAAATGGTTCGGTGTTCCAGGTAACCGCCAACACCGTAACGGCAGCCACTTTGGGCCAGTTTGCTTTCAACCCAATTACTGAACAGTTGAGTATCAACCAGGTCTTGCAGGGTAAGTTCCTGATTTTGATCGGTAAAATCGAGCGGTAACAGGCAATCGTGCTGCAGGTCAATATCTACTAATTTTCCCTTTTGGAAGGGATGGTTCTTCAGATATTGCTGCAGCAGTTGATGCTTATTCATTAAGTGGGATTATTCCTCGTCTTTCTGCCGATCCTCGTGGCTAATGCGTTCGAAGATCTTGTCCATACGTTCTACGTACTCGTTGGTGTCATCCAAAAAGAACTCCAGCTGCGGTATAACACGCACCTGATCTTTGATACGGGCGCCCAGTTTATAACGGATCTCTGACGCATGTGTCTTGATGGTTTGCACAGCCAACTGCGGGTTTGGGCTGTTAAAGAAACTCAGGAAGATGCGGGCCAGCGCCAGGTCTGGTGTTACACGTACTTTAGTAATGGTTACCAGCGTATTGGGCAAAAAACTCATACCCTCGCGCTGAAATATAGCAGCCAGGTCTTCCTGAATAACACCGGCAAATTTTTGTTGTCTTTTAGATTCCATTATTTCTTTAGGTTTAAAGGTGATAAAGCAAAAAGTTTAAGGCACAAAGCTTAAAACTTTCTCTATTACATTATGGGTGAGTATTAACGGGTGCTATTCTTAGCATTTTAACCAACTTTTTCACCACAATAGTGCTATCAAAATCAGCGTCCTGCAGGTCTTTGCCCGACTTAATTTTGCTGCCTTCTATTTCAACATAAACTGGCGTGTAAGGTTTTTCAAAATTAAGCTGCGAATAGCTCAGCTCTAATTTGGCAGAACTATCAATTACCCAGTATTCATGTTCGCTCTTGGCATCTTTAAATGTTTTTGCTTCCGGACCAAAGCTATACAAACCACTATAGATCACCGATTCTTTCTTTTGCTCCTTCTTTTTGCCTTCGCCACAGCCGGCAATTATGGCAACCGCAGCCAGTAGCAGCGATATTCTGGTTAATGTATTTTTCATGGCTTAAAGGTCTTGTTTTATCTCGTCAAGGCGCTTCACACTCAGCCGGGCGCTAATGCCTGATGCTATAACCGCAATAATGGTTACAGTTAAAAGTACAATAATATAGTCAAAAAACTTAATATCTACCGGGTAAGCATCCATCACCGTCATGCTGCTACCCATTTTTACCAGCTTGAAATGCTCCTGCAACAGACAGAAGATAGTTCCTGCAACTAATCCGGCCACGCAACCAATCATCGAAATCATCATTCCTTCAAAAAAGAAAATCCCCTGAATCATGCGTTTGCCGGCACCCAGACCAGTCAGTATGGCTATGTCTTTTTGCTTATCAATTACCAGCATGGTTAACGAGCCGATGATATTAAATATAGCGATAACCACCACAAACGTAAGGATCATATAGATAGACCATCGCTCATAGTTTAACGTTTTATAAAGCACCGCATTTTGCATGATGCGGTTTTTTACCTCATATTTCGGCCCGAGCTTATCGCTTACCTCGCCCTCTACACTTTTTATATCCGTACCTTTCTTAAAGTTGATATTGATGGATGATACCTCCACCGGCTGCCCCAGCAAATCGCGCATAAAACCGATAGGGGTAACAATGATATCATCAAAATCCTGCTGCACGGCAAACACGCCCGACGGATAAATACTGCGTACCACAAACTCATTAAGCGGGTTGGCCGACTCGGTAGCCGTGCGCCTTGGCGAGTAGATCTGCAAGGCCGCCAGTGGGTCTTTAATATTAATACCCAAATTAGCTTGCACCGATGCCCCCAGCACCGCAAAATCTGTATTGCCAGCACGCAGCATAAAAGCACCATCTTGTATGGTACTGTCCAGTTGTTTGCTTCGAAGAAACTCTTCGCTTACGCCCATCACCGTGCCTATCACCTTGCTGTTGCCGTAACGGATGAGGGCTTTCTCCTGCAATACTTCCGTAAAAGAAAACACCCGCGGGTCTTTGTGCAGTGTTTGGAAATAGGCGGTATTGGGATTAAAAGTTTTGCCTTCTTTAGGCTCAATCTTCAGCTCAGGCGTAAAATTGCTGTAAAGCGACAGGATCACCTTCTCGAATCCGTTGAACACCGAAAGAATGATAAACAAAGCCGCCGCGCCCACAAACACCCCCAGCATAGAAATACCCGAGATAATGTTGATGGCGTGCATCTTCTTCCGCGAAAAAAGATAACGCTTGGCTATGTAGACAGAGGTGTTCACGTGGGTACAAAGATAACAAACCCTCCGGCCCCCTAAAGGGAGAGGGTTAATTTCGGAATTCGAATGTTCGAATTCCTATGTAGTTGCTCGTGTTTTCGCAAGTGACATTAGAGCAGAAAAGCGGTAGAATTGTGATTAAACACCTTAGTTATTACTCAATTCAAAAACGGATTCATTCGTTTCTCATACCCAATGGTTGTTTCAGGCCCATGACCAGGATAAACGGTGCAGTCATCCGGCAACACAAAAAGCTTCTCGCGGATGTTTTTGATCAGCAACTCATGGCTGCCGCCCGGAAAATCGGTGCGACCGATGCTGGCCCTGAACAGCACATCGCCGCCGATGAGGAAATTATCTTTATGGCAATAAAAACAAAGGTGTGCCGGTGAGTGACCTGGTGCAAAAATCAATTCGAAAGTGGTTTGGCCGAAGGTGATGGTACCTTCTTCGGGCAGAAAGGTATCGGGTAGTGGTGATAGTTCGTAATGTAGTCCCATTTGCTGTGTCCACGCCGGGGCTTCTTGCAACAGTTCCAGCTCGCCGCGATGAAACTGAGGTTTCAGGCCGTAGTTATCAAACACAAATTTGTTGCCGAAAACATGATCGTAATGGCAATGGGTATTGAGCAACAGCGCAGGCTTCAGATCATTATTAGTAATGAAATGGCTTAGCTGATTTTGATCAAACGCGGTATACATGCCGGGATCAATAATAGCGCAGGCGCCGCTGTTATCATAAACAATGTAGGTATTCTCGCCGATGAGGCTATTGGTTAGTTTTTTTACCCGGGCCATTTTAATGAGTGTATGAGTGAATATGCAAATGTGCGGATTTTTATCCTATCGTCATTGAGGTACGAAGCAATCTCTGTATGTGCAAAGCCGGTATATCTTGCAAAATCTCCTTCAGAGATTGCTTCGTTCCTCGCGATGACGCGGCGGTTAGCACACGATCGCTCTACATTAATAAATCACTTCCAGCGAAAGCTTTTAATCATCACGTTAACGTCTTTCTTAATAAAATCCAATACGGGTTGGATAGAATCCAAACGAGGCTCATTATTAAAATAGAGCGCGCCACGCAGGTAATGTTGAGTACTATCGGTCAGATAAAACTGGGCTGACGATGCCGCGTTGCCCGCTATAGTGTAGTAAATGCCGTATATCTTTTTTACCGGATTGCTGATTGTGCCTTCATCAATTGCGCTGGCTTTTACGGTGTGTTTGAAAGCCAGCTTGTGCGAGTCTTCTACCAACTCATCAAACATTCTTTTTGAGATAATCTGATCATAACTAATGTGTAGCGTAGCCTTAAACTCGGGAAACTGCATATTGAGCCAGCAATTGCCCGCTCCGGCTTTTCTATCAGGTTCTATAACGGCATATTTGGGATAGGTAAACGTGAACGGACACCCCTCGCTATACTCCTGATACTCTTTTTTGGGAAATTTGATGCGAAAGAAACCGTGTGGCTTGGGCGAGTAATCGCCACCTCCACTACAAGCGCTTAGTACCAGTGCTGCTAACAATACAGCAAATAATCCCCTCAACGTCATCCTTATAAATTCACTTTGTTTGATTGCCAGATGTGCCATGAACGCTCGGCCTGCAATACCAGCATTTCAAAACCATTTTTGATGGCAGCACCTTTTGCTTTTCCCTTTTGCAGAAACAAGGTTTCTTCAGGGTTATAGATCAAGTCATACAGCAGGTGACGATTGGTAATAAATTCATACGGGATGGGTGGGCATTCGTCTACCTTGGGATAAGTACCTACCGGCGTGGTATTGATGATGACCAGGTGTTCTTCCATCATTTCTGCAGTAAGATCACTAAAAAGGATATTACCCGGTGCCGGGCGACGGGTTACTACCTGGTATTCAATCTCCAGTTTTTCCAGCACATATTTTACCGCACGGGCAGCACCGCCATCGCCCAATAACAGGGCTTTTTTATGGTGATGCGTCAAGTGCGGTTTCAGCGAATGTTCAAAACCATAAACATCGGTATTAAAGCCTTCCAGCCTGAAATTATGTCCTTTAATGCCCACCTCTCCAGAGAAAGCGGCTTCCACCGGACTTTCAGCGGTGATACGGATACAGTTTACGGCATCAATAGCTTTTGCTTCTTCACTCAGCCAGTCCATATAATGCACCACGCCAATTTTATGTGGTACGGTAACATTCAGTCCGCACAGGTCTTGTTGTGCACGTAGCAGATCTGGAAAGTCGCTTAGATTTTGCAACTCAAACAAATCATACCGATGATCTGTAATGCCCTCTTTTTCAAATTTTTCTGTAAAGTATTTTTTTGAAAAAGAATGAGAGAGCGGAAAGCCGATAAGCCCGTAATGTTTCATGCCGTAATATTAGTTACAAAGAAACGCTTTTGAAAGGGAAACTGTTCTAAATCTATATACGGCGATCAGAGGCCGCGGGATAATCGTCACTCGCGAAGACGCGAGCGACTGCATAAAAAGTACTCCAAACAGCCCCAGCTTGTCATTTCGAACGAACACGCGAGGGAGTGTGTGGTGGTGTGAGGAGAAATCTTGCACAATTGATAAGGCCACACGGCAAGCATGGGGGCTAAAATTTCTCCCGTTGGTCGAAATGAACATAGGAATAAAACAAGAAAGGCGCAGCTAATGCCGCGCCTTTCTTGTTTTACCTAAATCACTCACCTTTCAGTGGGGTTAAGGGGCTTAATGCGTTACCGGGTTATCATGCTTCAATGTACCATTAATGTACAACAGCGGATCAACCTGTTTTGGATCGCCTTGGTATACCCAGATCATATTGCCGATATATTTTCTAAAGGCATCGCTCACCTGGTTAACGGTTAGCGCCTGCACTTTGTTAACCAGGGTGTTAATGCGCTTCCAATCGTTAAACAACACCTCATTGCTTACAATGGCGCCGGCCTGGGCGCTGTTGGTTTCATTTCGATAATAGAAACCAGTCAAATAGGTGGCCTTCATGTTTTTTACCTCATCGGCCGTAAATCCTTCGTGCTTGGTACGGTCTACCAGTTTATCAAACACGGCAATGTAATCGTTTGGCTTGGTGGTAGACACGTTTACTTTAGCTACCGAGGTAGCGCCTACAGAAAAACGAGTTTGCGGTGCGTATGACAGGCCATTGTTGGTGCGTACATCCAAAAAATGGCGGTCATAAAAAATGCGCATGGCAATATTAAATGCATCAAAATCTGTCGAGCCCGCTTGCGGACCGCTGGTTACGCCCTCAATATAATTGGTAGCCAGCTCACGCGTATCTGCTTTAAACTGATTGTTATATGGCCTGAAGAAAGACTTTTTCAATGTAAACGGTGCACCTTGTTTAACGCCACCCAGCATTGTTCTTACTTTTTGCTCAATAGCTGCCTTAGGCAAATCTGCCACTACTACAATCAGCATTCTTGAACGAGTAAGAATGGTTGGATAATAGGCCTTCACGTCGTTTACAGTCAGCGCAGGCACAGTTTCCAGTGAACCTGATGGGTTAACTGCATAATCGCGACCTGCAAAGGCTACTTTGTTGGCAAAATTATCAATAGCGGCGTCAGGCTGGCCATCGGCGGCTTTGAGAGCGGTAATGGCGTTTTCTTTTACAATCTCAAAATCCTTTGGATCAAATCTGGGTTGAGTGATAGCCTCGACATACAACGGCCACACCGTTTCAAAATCGCTTTTGATACAGTTCATCCTCACCACCGAATAATCTTTACCGGCAGAGCCCGACATATCTGCGCTCACTTTATCAAGCATATTTTTAAACGTATTTTTGTCGTGCTTAAGCGTGCCACACTCTGTTAATGACGACATGGCCAGCGACTCGATGCCCGCCTTGGCGGCCGGGTAGTTTTGCACGCCCCCTTTTATTACGGTTTGTATCTCAACAATATCATTACCGCTGGGCTGCACAATCACTTTTACACCATCAACCGTGGTTTCATACGGCTCGTTTTGCGCTTGGGCCGCGTTTATGCTGAATATTGATGCTGTTATTAACAGCAGAAACATGTTCTTTTTCATGTGTGATAATAGCTTAAAGTTTTACTTGGCCACAAAAAACGACGATACATTATACTGTTTACTCAGCTCTGGCTTGATGATAATACCCGATGCCATTGGTTTGCCCGTAATGTAAGTGTCGAGATACTTTTTAATATCGGCACGTGTAACTTTCTGATAGTTGTTGGTAAGATCTGTGTAGTAGTTTAGCGAGGTACTTGTCCAGGCAAAACTCACCTGGCTAGGTAGCGATGACGGCTTTTCTTTCGCCCGGCTATCATCACGCAGCAAAATGGCTTTGGCATCGGCCAGTTGCTCATCAGTATAATAATTAGGATCATTCAACATAGCCAGCTGTTTAGTTACTTCTTCATAGCACTCTTTTATTTTGTTTGGATTTGGAACAATGAAGGCATCAATCTCTCCAGTGTAACGGGTGGTGCCATACTGCAGGCTGGCACTGGCAGCTAAGCCGCTGTTTACCAAGGCTTGACTGAATTTGGATGAGTTTAAGCTCAAAATGGTTGAGAAAACGTCGGCGGCTACAGTAGCGGCAGAATCAGTAAGGTATGACGGGCCCTGCCAGGAGAACATCATATACGGTGTTTTGGCAATAGATGACTCTTTAACAAACGCCGTGCTTTTCGTCATCGGTGGGAATGGCGGGATAGGATATTTCTGTATCGGGTCAAAGCCACTGCTGGCCCAATCGCCAAAAATGCTTTCTACTTTGGCAAAAGCGTCCTCATGTTTAACAGCTCCGCAAACAATCAGCAGGCTATTGTTAGGAAAATAGTACTTGTTTTTGATCACCATCATCTTTTCTGGCGTGGCAGTATTAATCACCTCGTGGATACCTATAGGCATTTTACGGGTAATGAGATCGCCCCAAAGATTTTGGCTGATACCATAAAATAACTGGAAGGTAGGGCTACTCTCGGCACGCTGAAACTCGCCATCAACAACCGGGCGCTCTTTCTGCATATCTTCTACCTTGTAAATCGGGAAGCGGATACATGAGTTCATGAAACGCAAACCGGCGTTTAAACTATCAGCATTAAACGTAAAGAAATAGTTTACCCGCTCATTGCCGGTGGTACCGTTCCAAATGGCTCCAAGCTCCTGGGTTTTCTTCAGCAGCTTTTCTTGTGTAGGATAATCTTTGTTGGCTTTAAAAAACATGTGCTCAAACAGGTGAGAGAGGCCACTGTACTCGGGCCCTTCAGTATAGGCTCCATTTTTCACGGCAATCTCTACCGTGGCCAGGGGCACCTTGTTATTTTCAATAACAAGCACTTCCAGGCCGTTTGGCAGTTTTTTCCAGAAATAGCCCTCGGGCAGTCTTAACTGGGCCTGGACAGATGCCGCGCACAGCAATGCAGCACCCAGGGCGAAAAGTTTAGTAAATTTCGGGATCATATATACGATGTTTCGTTAGTTACTTACTAAGATATTGGTTATTTGGTATGCCAGATAATGATTCGGCACAAAAAGATGATAACCGTATGGATTGGATGCAGGTTGTGGGGGAATGTTACAGGGATAAGCAGCGATTAAATATAAACATGAGACAGCAACCACGTCATTGCAATGACGCTCGGGATATCGATCCAATTTCCCATGAGTTAACAATTCCCCATTTGGGCAATTACCCCCACATTAATAATTAAATTTTCACACCACACATGCCTTTTAAGCAAAAAACAGCGACTTTTTTCATTTGGCATTACTATTGAATTAGATTAAATGCCCTTCCAAATGGGCTTGTTTTTCATAGGTAGATGTAGGGTCGGAACACTGCGAGAGGGTTCCGACCTCTTTTTTTTATAACGAGCCTGTTTGCTTCCATAAACTTCCGGGACTTAAATTATGCATTCTGAACAACCCGAACACTAATCAAACAATTTCTTTTGGGTTAACCATTCCACACATGGGGACTTTTTTCCAACACCAAAGGTTAAACAAGCGCTCAAAATATACTTTTTAAGCAATTTTTGCCAGTGTTTCAATTTGGCATCAATATTGGATTAGATTAAATGCCCTTCCAACAGGGTTTGTTTTTCATAGGTAGATGTAGGGCCGGGACACTGCGAGAGGGTTCCGGCCTCTTTTTTGCCATCTCATCAACATAAAAAAGACCGCTCCATTACTGAAGCGGTCTGTATATCGTCTTTCACCTTCTTTATCATGGTGAACTTTACATCATAACTCTTACTCAAACTACTGCTGCGCAGGTCTTGAGCGTTGCTGATCTTGCTGCTCGCGCTGACGCTGTTGTTGTTCTTGTTGGCGCTGCTGCTGTTGTTGCTGTTGCTGTTGGCGTTGCTGCTCCATCTGTTGTTGGCGCTGCTGCATTTGCTGCTGGCGCTGCTGTTCCATTTGTTGCTGGCGCTGCTGCTGTTGTTGTTGCATTTGCTGCTGGCGCTGTTGTTGCATCTGTTGTTGACGAGCCTGATCTGCCTGTTGTTGTTGCTGCTGGCGTTGTTGTTGCCATTGCTGCTGCTGTTGCGCGCGCTGCTGCTGGCGGGCTTGGTCTGCCTGTTGCTGGCGCTGCTGCATCTGCTGCTGACGGGCCTGATCTGCCTGCTGGCGTTGCTGATCATTTTGCTGCTGTTGCATTTGTTGCGAACGCTGCTGCTCATATTGCTGGCGGCGCTGTTGTTGCTGCTGCATTTGTTGCTGGCGCTGCTGATCATTTTGCTGCTGCGGCTGTTGCGGTTGCCTCTGCTGACTCCCCCCCTCCATACGTTGCTGACGCTGTTGTTCAAATTGCTGACGGCGCTGATCCATTTGCTGGCGGGCATTGTTACGATCGTACTGACGTTGCTGCTCCTGCTGTTGTTGTGCGGGTTGCTGGCGCTGCACCCGCTGGTTCTCGTTCATTGGCGGGCGGCCTGGCATGGTTACCGGTGTCGGCTGCCTGTCTGTACGGGGCACGCTTGGCCTGTTCTCGCGCACAATGCGGTTGTCTGGCGTTGCGGTACGGGCAAAGTTGGTAAAACGTGTACGGTTATTACCGGCGGTCTGTGCCGTACGGCCACGGGTTACCAGGCCCTGGTTAGGGTTAGCAGTGCGGTAAGCGTGTGCGTCAACCACTCTTTGCGGACGGGCATTTTCATCTCGCCTCACAGCCGGGCGATAAAAGTTGATGGCACGGCCATTATTAATACGTGTTGCACCCGGCCTGCTGCTATTGTTGATATTATAAACAACTACCCGATCACGAGATACCCGGCGAACATCGGCCAAACGCGGACCAACTACATACCGGCGATCATTAACACGGTAATCATTACGTATCCACCTGCTGCCGCGGATGATGGTTACCACACGGGTACGTGGTACATAATAATTATAAATAAGCGGACTGCAAATGTAGGCCTGCGGTGCAAAGGTCCAATAAAAATCAGGCACCGAATAGTTGTCGCCAAAGGCCATATCAATATCTACACCAGGGCCCATTGGCGCCCAGCCATAGTAATCGTTGGTTTCGCGCCAGTCAACCCATGCAGGTCCCCATTCATAACCGGGTACCCATTCCCAGCCGTAGTAATCGTCAAAATACCAGCGACCGTAATGAAAAGGCGCCCAGCCCCAGTCAAAATCGCTCACCCAGGTATTGCCGTAGGCGGTTTCGGCCCAGTGGCCGTCGGTTGCGTATGGTCTGAAATCTGCACCGGCATCCGGCACCCATACATCGCCATATTTCGGGTCGTTAAGCCAGGTACCATACGGAGCAAGCTCATCGTAAAAATCCTGGAAAGTGATATCGCCGTCATACTGAGCGAGCGATCGTTGAGGAGCAGCCATGCTAATGGTAAACACCATCAACACCATTCCTATTATTCTGCTAAATGTTTTCATCTCTCTATTATTCAATCAGGTTTAGATGTTTGACTTTAAATATGACAAAATGTTTAATGTATTTGTTTGTATGATACGCTTGTTACCTAAAAATTAAGTTATATATCGAATTACGTGCGGAGATACTACAGTATTAATCAGCCATTAAGGTAATTTTTTTTAAACAACCCGGCCCATTAATTTATTTATTGGATACTTTTACTTTACTAAACAACAAAGTATATATGAGCACAGTACACATTGCACGCCTTGACCTTAATACCTATGTTAACGGCAACGCAGAAGAACGTAAGCGCTTTTCTGACGCTATTGGCCAGGCTTTTAACGAAACCGGATTTGTTACCATTACCAACCACGGCCTGGACAAGGCGCTGATAGATAATTTATACAACCAGGTTAAAGCTTTATTTTCCCTGCCCGATGCGGTGAAACAAAAATATGAAATACCAGGCCTGGCGGGCCAGCGCGGCTATACCGGCAAAGGCAAGGAAACTGCTAAAGGCTTTAAAACACCCGATCTGAAAGAGTTTTGGCAAATTGGCCAAACTGTTACCGATAACGACCCGGTAAAAAATGATTACCCTGACAATGTATTGGTAGATGAACTGCCCGAGTTTAACGCCGTAACCCGCGAGGTTTACCAGAAACTGGAAGCTGCCGGCAAACACCTGCTGCGCGCCATTGCGGTTTACCTTGGGTTAGATGAACATTATTTTGACCCGAAAGTGCACAATGGCAATTCCATCTTACGCACCCTGCACTACTTTGGGATTGAGGACCCCGATAGTGTACCTGCTGATGCTGTGCGTGCTGGTGCACATGAAGACATAAACCTGATTACCCTACTGATTGGCGCCAGCGCCGATGGCCTGGAGCTGCTAACCCGCGAAAATGAATGGTTCCCGGTAAAAGCGCACGGCGAAGATGTAGTGGTAAATGTTGGCGATATGCTGCAACGCTTAACCAATGGCAAGCTAAAATCAACCACCCACCGCGTGGTTAACCCACCGCGCGAGCAGATGAAAAACTCGCGTTTCTCGGTACCATTCTTCCTGCATCCAAAATCAGACATGGATTTAACCTCGTTAGCGTCATGCATTGACACCGAGCACCCAAAACAATTTAGCGATATGACCGCCGGCGAGTACCTGGATGAGCGCCTGAGAGAAATCGGCTTGAAGAAATAAAGCCCCGGAATTCTTAAGGGGAGCGATTTAGAAATTGTGAATTACTTCATTAAAAATTTCTCCGTCTTTTATTTCGGATTTTAACACAAACACAAAATGCGGCTTCTAGCCGCATTTTGTGTTATATATCCCCACAGTTCATCTGGAGGGTGCTGCCCTTTACACGGCTACTCGCTCCATGGCCTTGCTTAATGCAGTTTCCTGCAGGCCCGGCATGCTCAGGCCTTCGGCGCGATAGGTGGTAATATCAGTCATACCTAAAAAGCCCAGCACAGTGCGCAGGTATTGTTCGGTAAAATCAAAACTCTGCATAGGACCTTCGGTGTAAACGCCGCCAGTAGTAATGGCCAGGTAAACCTTTTTGTTCTTCACCAACCCTTCCGGGCCATTGGCCGAGTAACCAAAAGTTTTGCCGGACCGCGCCACATGGTCAATCCATGTTTTTAGTGATGAATGGATGCTGAAGTTGTACATGGGCACACCAATTATAATGGCATCGGCGGCCAGCAGTTCGTCTACCGCCGCGTCAGAGTTTACTACGGCTGCGGCTTGCTCTGGCGTGCGCGCCTCGGCTGGGGTAAAAAATGATTGGAAATGCACCTCTTCCAGGTGCGGGTAAGCCGCTTGGGTAAGGTTATGTTCGGTTATGGTGCTGCCTTGATGGGCTGCTTTAAGTTTTTCTGCTATGTCTCGGCCCAGTTTAATGCTCGCAGAGGCCTCGCCTCTCGGGCTTGATATCAGGTGTAATATTTTCATATGGTTTGATTTTTTAACGATACAAACCTACCCGGCAGCAACCGTAAAACAAGGTCACTATCCAAAAGCATAGCGCTATCAATCAGGATAGTAACTAACTTTGGATATATGATACCAGAAGAAGAGCAAATACCGAAGCATAGTGCCGAAGCTTGTCAGAACAGTATTAGTGCGGTAAAAGACGCATTGTATGTACTGAACGGCAAATGGAAACTGCCGGTGATAGCCGCGCTGATGGATGGTGCCATGCGCTTTAACGAATTGCAGCACGCATTGGAAGGCATTACGCCCAAAGTGCTCTCGAAAGAATTACGCGAACTTGAACTGAACGAGCTGGTAACCCGCCAGGTGTTTGCCACCGTACCTGTAACAGTAAGCTACGAACTGACAGACTACAGTAAATCATTAAACAGTGTACTCACCAGCCTGCGCTTGTGGGGGCATCAACACAGAGAGCATATTATTGCTTCGCGAAGGATGAAGATTAAGCACGCAGGGTGACTTTCCCAGCTTGTCATACCTAACTCAACTCAATCCATACCGGGGCATGGTCACTGGTTTTCTCCCAGCCGCGCACATGCTTATCTACACCCGCGCCGGCTAGGCGTTCAACCAGCGTCGGGCTTAACAGAAAATGGTCAATACGCAAACCGGCGTTACGGCCATAGGCATTGCGAAAATAATCCCAGAAAGTATAAATGGTATCGTTTGGGTACAGTTTGCGGATGGCGTCAGTCCAACCCAGATCAATCATTTTGTGGAAAGCCGCCCGGGTTTCAGGGCGAAAGAGCGCATCATCCACCCAACGTTCGGGTTTGTACACATCTATCTCGGTCGGCATAACGTTATAATCACCAGCTAGCAGCGCAGGCTTGCCTTCGGCCAGTAAGCCGGCAGCATGCTGAGCCAAACGCTCAAACCAGGCTAGTTTATAATCAAACTTGGGGCCGGGTGCCGGGTTGCCGTTAGGCAGATACAAACCGCCCACAATAATGCCATTAACTTCGGCTTCAATATAGCGGCTGTGCAAATCTTCCGGATCGCCGGGTAATACTCGGGAGCGTTCGGTAATCTCTAAACCTTTAGACAGAATAGCTACGCCGTTCCAGCTTTTTTGCCCGTGCCAGATGGCGTTGTAACCGGCAGCTTTCAACGCCTGTTCCGGAAAATTTTCCTGGATGGCTTTGAGTTCTTGCAGGCAAACCACATCGGGCTGGGTTTCTTTCAACCAGCGCAGCAAGATGGGCAAACGGGCGTTAACGCTGTTAACGTTATAGGTGGCAATTCTCATCGTTGGGCTTTTGTTGATGCTAAAATCAACATTTATTTTTATAAAAGGCAGCTGCCGGTATGTTATCGAATAACAATTCCCCTCTCAAAAGGGAAATCGCGCGAAGCTTCACTTCTTTCCTTAACCTATAACCTGCTTCTACCCTTTCGCTAGCGGCAACGTAAAATAAAACCTGCTACCGCTTCCCATCTCGCTTTCCAAACCAATTTGGCCGCCCTGGGCGAGTATAAACTCCTTGGATATAGCCAGCCCTAAACCCGAGCCAGATTTATTTTGTCCATCCGTTGGTACCTGGAAATACCTGTCGAACAAACGTTCCTGGTATTGCGCTTCTATTCCTTTGCCAAAATCCTGTACAGAGAACTCTAAAAACTGCCCTTTAGGCATCACCTTGATGACAATCTTTGATTTTTCCGAACTATATCGTAAGGCATTGGAGAGGAAGTTAATCATTACCCAGGCGGTTTTCTCTACATCTGCCTGCACATTGGGCAAACTGGCAGGCAGCAGTTCCTCAATGGTCACCTTTTTTTGCCCGGCCTCAAATTTTATTGCTTTAACGGCATAATTTAAGATTTGCTCGGGTTTAGCGGGGATGAAATTGAGTTGGATATTGCCTGTTTCTACCTGCGAGAGATCAAGCAGTTCATAAGTAATTTTCAGCAATCGCTCGGCATCATCGCCAATGTGGTTCACCAATTCTTCCTGCTCTTTATTGAGGCCGCCTACGCGCTGATCATGCAGCAGTTTCAGGCTCATTTTAATAGCTGATATAGGTGTTTTCAGCTCGTGCGATATCGTGGCAATAAAGTTGGTTTTAGCCTCATCCCGTTCCTTAAACTCCGTTACATTGCGCAAAATATAAACCCGCCCGGCAGATTTACGTGCAAAATTGATGGTATCATTTAAGCCCTGGTTCATATTAGGCACAGTAATTTCTGTAGATTCCAGCTGAAAGAAAGCGTCTTTGCCATTCACCACCACGCGGAATGGTTTATGAACACTGTTACTTTCTATAATAGATTTTAACAGATCATTATGCCTGGCAATTTGCGTAATATCCTCTCCATCAAACTTATCATCACTCAAATTGAGCATACGCTTGGCCGAGGTGTTAATGAACAGTACCTGCTGCTGCTCGTTCACACCGATGATGGCATCCTGCATTTGTTCAATAATGGTTTCAATGCGTTGCTTCTCGCTCATTATTTTGGAGAGATTGCTATTTTCCCACTCTTTCAATCGAGCAGCCATGTCATTAAAAGCATTGGCCACCTCGGCAAACTCATCGTTCTGCTCAAAGTGGATACGCTCCTGGTAATTCTGCTGACTGATCTGCCGGATACCTCTCAACAGCGCATTCAACGGATTGGAGATGGCACTCGGAAAATTAACACTAAAGCTGAACAGTACCAGGAAAGTAAACGTACCGGCCAAACCCAGCAGAATGATTGTTTTATCAACTGATTTATTGGCCACATCATTCTTTCTTACAATGGCCCGCATGTTTACCAGTTCTACGTCGCGCAGATGCTTGCGAATCTCCCGCTCAATAATGGCCCGAACCTGTGGCGAAGTAACCGGGTTGATTAACCTGCTGAAGCCCTCTCGTATAGCTTGGGCAGCCGCCTCCTCACCTGGCTCTGTAATGTTGTGCTCTTCTTTAACCAGTTGCTGGTCAAAAAGCGCCTTAGCCTGATCATTTAGCGGCAATGGATTATTATCAAGCACGGTACGCATCTCGCGTGCAAACGTGAGCGACTCATAGTTGTCTTTCAGGATCACCTTGCCGCTACCGGCAATCTGGTTGACAAAGAAAATGGACAATGCGCCAAAGAATAATACAATGACAAACAAAAATCCAAATCCGAGGCGGAGTTTATTCTTTACTTTCATGACAGTATAACTAAATCGGTTTCTGTCGCGGCAATCTTGCGTAACAGCTGGTTAAAAATAGCTGTTCTCAATATCACCTGAAACAGGTTTAAATGTGGTTTTCCAATACAAATGGTGGTGACCTCGCGTTCTTCGGCCACCTGCATAATGGTTTGCGCAATGTTTACGCTTTTTACCTTCAGCACTTCGGCGCCCAGCTCTGTTGCCAGCTTAAAATTATTAATGAGGTGACGCTGCTTGTCCAGCTTAATGCGGTTACCGCTCTCACTTTCGGTTTGCACATACAGAACAATCCACGGCGAGCGGTAGTAAGATGCCAGCCGCGCCGTTTTACGAATCACCACTTTTGATGTCTGGGCGTTGGATGAGATGCAAGCCAGAAACTTCTCAGGCCGAAGCTTGATCTGTTTCGGCACCTCCATATCAATCTTGCGTTCCAGGTGATGCGCCACTTCTTTCAGCGCCAGCTCACGCAACTGCAAGATCTTATCACCCTGGAAAAAGTTTTGCAATGCCCGTTCTATTTTAGTCTTATCGTAGATCTTACCCTCACGCAAGCGGTCTATCAATTCATCAGCAGTTAAATCGATGTTCACAATCTCATCGGCTATCTGCAAAATCTTATCGGGGATACGCTCGCTAATGGTAACACCGGTAATGTTTTCTACATCCTGATTCAAGCTTTCCAGGTGCTGAATGTTGACTGCGGTAATAACGCTGATGCCAGCTTCCAGCAAATCCATCACATCCTGCCAGCGTTTGGCATTTTTGCTGCCTTCAATATTGGTATGCGCCAACTCATCCACAATCACCACTTCAGGATGGCGATTCAGGATGGTTTGCAAATCCATTTCTTCCAGTTCCTTACCCTTGTAAAAAACTGTGCGGCGGGGAATGACCAAAAGCCCGTCAAGCAGGGCATGCGTTTCGGCCCGGTTGTGTGTTTCTATATACCCTACCTGCACGCCGATACCATTTTTTTGCAAGGTATGCGCTTCCTGCAGCATACGGTAGGTTTTGCCCACACCGGCGCTCATGCCAATGTAAACCTTCAACTTACCGCGGCGAGATTTTTTCACCAGGTCGATGAAGTCTTTTACAGAGCCGTTCTTGCTTTCTGTAGTCATGGTTTATTTTGTTTTAAGCCTCACCCCAAAGCCCTTTCCAAAGGAGAGGGATTCCTTATAACTCTAAAGCCCCCTCTATGGAGAGAAGGTTGAGTGAGGCGCCTTTCAAAAAATGGCCGACCGGCTCGCCCGGCCGGCCGATTGGTTAATCGTTCACATTTCCCAATCCAACTAAAACTAAATTTAGAAGCTCTTTATATGATTTAAGCAAATGACAGTTTATCCTTACGTCATTGCTTCGTTCTTTGAAATGACGTGTTTTTAGTTTTATTTATGAATACCTAAAACGCATATACCGCCGCCAGTGCAAATTGCGATGCCGCTTTGGCTGGCGCCAGCTTGTTATCTGTAAACATTTGTTTTGACCCGTTATCCAGCCTTACTTCGGGGATAAATGTAAGCGGTCCGCCTTTAATATTGGCTGTTAAAGTGACCGACGTTACCGATTCTCCCTGCACCGGCCCCAACGTTGTAACTGCACCCACTTTAGTTTTAAAGTACTCAACCCGCAAACCTAACGTTACCACCGATGAAAATGCAAATTGTGGATATAAGGCAGCTCCATAAAAGCCTCCTTTATCGCCTACCGGCACTTTCGGTCCGATAAAATCAGCCGCATTCAGCCCTAACTTAAAGGCATCAGTCAGCTGATAAGTGGTGGTCAGGTCATACTCGGCACCTGACGCCGGGCCTGAAAGCAAATTCAGGTAAGCCGTCCATCCTTTCACCGGGGCTATCATCAGCTGTGCACCAATAGTATTGATACGTCCTAACGAAGTGTAGGCATTCCAGGCATCATTAAACAAACCGGTCATCAGGCTTACTTTATCAGAGAAAGCATAAGTCAATTTCACGCCTGCATTTTGGAATGGGCCATTGGTAAACAGGTACGATGTTGAGTAATTAAAATTACCCACCGGCGATACCACTTCATATCCTACAAAAGTAGCCATGTAACCACCGGTAACATTCAGCTTATCAGTGAGGTCATATCCCACATATAAATTTTGAATATGGAACGATTGCCCGTTACTGCCCTGATTAGGAATGGACTGCCCCTCGCCTCGCGGCCCGAATGAAAGCTCACCCACGAATGAGGCCTTGCTTACTTTCTTTTTCAGCGCCAGATCTACCATGCCAATAGAAAACGAGTTTTGATCTGATGCGAAGCTGGTGCGGATGTTGTTATGTCCCGAAAAATCATACCTGTAATAAGTATCTACCGAGCCCGATATGGCCAGCGGCAGATCAGCAGGCTTATCCTGCGCGCGGGATGCCAGCGCCAGAGTAGAAAGTGTTATGATGGAAAGTGTTTTTTTCATTTTTTTCATTTTTAAATCCCTCCTTGATGAGGGATGCATTACCATTGCGTCATGCTGAACTCGTTTTAGCATCCCAACCCACCAGGCTGCCAACCTTAGCATGTAGGTTCCAGAAAAAAGTTCGGGATGACGTGTTGGTGGGCTATTTCTTATTTCATTTCGTCCAGCGCTATATTCAATTTCAGCACATTTACACGCTCCGGTCCAAACAGGCCCATCAGCGGTTTTTCCATGTGTGCCTCTACCAGCGCAGCTACTTTCTGCTCGTCCAGTTTGCGGTATTGCGCCACACGTTTTACCTGCATGCGCGCAGCAGCCGGCGAGATATCCGGGTCAAGACCGCTACCGCTGGCAGTCACCATATCGGCAGGGATATCGCTACGTCTCAGATATGGATGATATTTTAAAAGGGTATCAATACGGTTGTTGACATCTTTCAGGTAATCCGAGTTACTCGGCCCTTTGTTTGAGCCCCCAGAACCGGCCGCATTATAGCCTACAGCCGATGGCCTGCCCCAAAAGTACTGTGGCTTGGTAAAGCTCTGCCCAATATTAGCATAACCTACTACTTTACCTTTTACGCTAATGGTTTCGCCATCGCCATGACCTTTAGAAAGCTTGCCCACAAATGAGATGAGCAATGGATAAACAACACATAGCAAAACGGTTAACACAACGGTTAAGCGAATTGACGGTATTAAGTATTTTTTCATTTTGTTTGAGATTTGAGATATGAGACGTGAGATATGAGACTCATATCAATTTTACCAATGTAAAGGTGAGGAGAGATATGAATTGAGTTCTGTCTCAAATCCCACATCTCGTATCTCACGTCTATCTATATAAACAGTGCCACTACAATATCAATCAGTTTAATACCAATGAACGGTGCAACAATACCGCCCAGACCATAGATCAGCAGGTTACGGCGCAGCAACGCACTTGCACCAATTGGCTTGTACTCAACGCCTTTTAAAGCCAGCGGAATTAACATTGGAATAATGATGGCGTTAAAGATCACTGCCGACAGGATGGCGCTCTCCGGACTATGCAGGCGCATAATGTTAATAGCCTGCAATGCCGGGATAGAAGCAATAAACAGCGCCGGCACAATGGCAAAATACTTGGCCACATCATTAGCTATAGAGAAAGTGGTAAGCGTACCACGGGTGATAAGTAATTGCTTGCCTATCTCTACAATCTCAATGAGTTTGGTAGGATCGTTATCCAGATCTACCATGTTACCAGCCTCTTTAGCGGCTTGCGTACCGCTGTTCATGGCCACACCAACGTCTGCCTGGGCCAGTGCAGGGGCATCGTTAGTACCATCGCCCATCATAGCTACCAGTTTGCCGCCGGTTTGCTCATGTTTAATGTAGTTCATCTTATCCTCGGGCTTAGCTTCGGCAATAAAATCGTCCACACCTGCTTTGCTGGCTATGAATTTTGCGGTGAGCGGATTATCACCTGTTACCATTACAGTTTTAACCCCCATTTTACGCAAGCGTTCAAAACGCTCAGCAATGCCGGGTTTAATGATATCCTGCAGCTCAATCACACCCAAAATTTCATCATTTTTAGATACCACCAGCGGGGTGCCACCATTTGAGGCAATGATTTTTACACGATCTTCTACTTCTAACTGTATTGATTTGCCTGCTTTCAGCGCCATGTTACGGATCGAGTCAAAAGCACCTTTGCGAATACGGTACCCGTCGGGAGTATTGATCCCGCTTGAACGGGTTTCGGCCGTAAACTTGATGAACTCGGCACCTTCGGGAGCTTTCATTCCGATGGAGGTCTTGCCTTGCTGCGCCAATTCAATGATAGATTTACCCTCCGGCGTTTCATCAGCTAAAGATGATAACACCGAGGCTTTTATCAACTCATCATCATTCACGCCTTTAGCCGGCCAAAAGTTGGTGGCTTTACGGTTACCTATAGTAATGGTACCTGTTTTGTCCAGCAACAGTGTATCAATATCACCAGCAGTTTCCACAGCTTTACCCGATTTGGTGATCACATTGGCGCGCAATGCCCTGTCCATCCCGGCAATACCAATGGCAGAGAGCAGTCCGCCGATAGTGGTCGGGATCAAACACACAAAAAGGGAGATGAGGGCCGCAATAGTGATAGGCGTTTTAGCATAATCGCCAAAAGGTTTCAGCGTAACGCACACAATAATAAAGATGAGCGTAAAGCTGGCCAGCAGGATAGTCAAAGCAATTTCGTTAGGCGTTTTCTGGCGCGATGCACCTTCTACCAGGGCAATCATCTTATCCAGAAAGCTCTCGCCCGGCTGGGTGGTTACTTCTACCTTAATACGGTCTGACAACACCTTGGTACCACCGGTAACTGATGACTTATCACCACCTGCCTCGCGGATTACCGGGGCAGACTCGCCCGTAATGGCCGATTCATCAATGGTAGCCAAACCTTCAATAATCTCGCCATCGGTTGGTATAGTATCACCGGCCTCGCATACAAACACATCGCCTTTACGCAACTCGTTTGAAGATTTGACCGTGATACTGCCATCGGTCATCAGCACATTGGCCGGTGTTTCCTCGCGGGTTTTGCGCAAGCTGTCAGCCTGGGCTTTACCACGTGCCTCGGCAATAGCTTCGGCGAAATTGGCAAACAGCACAGTGAGCAGCAGAATAATAAAAATGGAAAAGTTATAAGCAAATGAACCCTGATCATGATGGTTTAAACTGTAAACAGTTACATATAGCATAATGGCTGTGCCCACCTCTACGGTAAACATTACCGGGTTGCGCAGCATCACCTTTGGATTCAGCTTGATGAACGACTCTTTAAGTGCGGTTTGCACCAGCGCCGGTTCAAATAATTTATTGGATTGAGTTTTCATTGTTTAATCTCTCTTATTAAAATGAGGCACTACTTCATTGAAAAATATTCGGCAATAGGTCCCAAAGCCAATGCAGGGAAGTATGACAGCGCGTTGAGCACCAGAATCACTGCAAAAGTCATCATCCCGAAGGTGAGTGTATCTACCTTCAGCGTACCGGCAGATTCTGGCACATATTTCTTTTTAGCCAGCAAACCCGCCACCGCTACCGGGCCAATTATTGGCAAAAACCTGCCTAAGAAAAGCACAATGCCTGTGGTTACGTTCCACCAAATATTGTTATCGCCCAGGCCCTCAAACCCAGAACCGTTGTTGGCGTTGGATGAAGTATACTCATACAGCATTTCTGAGAAGCCATGATAGCCCGGATTATTGAGCCAGCCCGAAGGTTTCACCGCCCAGTTGGCGTTAGGATAGTTATTGAATACATGCGCCGCCATAGCCGTGCCCGCCATAATCAGGAACGGACTGAGCAGCGTAACCAGCGCAGCAATCTTCACCTCGCGGGCTTCTACTTTGTGACCGAGAAACTCTGGCGTACGGCCAACCATCAGCCCTGAAATAAACACGGCAATGATGACGTAGATAAAATAGTTCAGCACACCAACACCACAACCGCCATAAAATGAGTTGATCATCATGGCCAGTAGTTGCCACAAGCCGGTGAGCGGCATGGTACTATCGTGCATCCCGTTTACAGAACCAGTAGAGATCACGGTGGTCAATGTACTCCAGTAAGCCGTTGCTGTTGGGCCAAAGCGTACTTCTTTGCCTTCCATAGCGCCGGTAGCCTGGCTTATTCCCATCTTGGTGATAGCCGGGTTACCGCCCAACTCGCTACTGATTGTTGGGATCATCAGCATCAATACGCCAATGGTCATCACCCCAAAAATGATCCAGCCCAGCTTTTTGCGACGGATATAAAAACCGAAGGCCAGTACCATAGCGATAGGAATGATTACCTGAGACACAATCTCAACCATATTTGTGAGATAATTCGGGTTTTCGAGCGGGTGTGCCGAGTTGGCGCCAAACCAGCCACCACCATTGGTACCCAAATGCTTAATAGCAATAAATTGTGCTGCCGGGCCACGGGATACCTGCATGGTATCACCCTGTAAAGAGATGAATTTGTCTTTACCAGCGTAGCTTGATGGCGTGCCGTTAAACGCCAGGATAATTGCCATTACTACAGATAAAGGCAACAACAGACGGGTGATTGATTTGACAAAGAAACCCCAAAAGTTACCCAGGTTGGTGGTGGTTTTATCACGAAAGGCTTTGAAAACCGCTACTGCTGTTGCCAGGCCTGTTGCAGCTGTTACAAACTGCAAAAACATAAAGATAAAATGTTGCGTAAGGTAAGTTGCCCCGCTCTCGCCGCTGTAGTGTTGCAGGTTGCAGTTCACTACAAAGCTAATGATGCTGTTAAAAGCCAGATCGGGTGATTGACCAGGGTTACCATCTGGGTTGAGGGGAAGCTTATCCTGGTAAATGAGGACAAAGAAGCCGTAAACCAGCCACAACAAGTTAATAGTCATCATGGCTTTGAGGAATTGTTTCCAGTCCATCGGCTCATCTGGGTTAATTCCCGATAGCTTGTAGATGCCCCTTTCCAGCGGTTTCAGAAAGTCGGTCCACACCCGTTCGCCGGCATACATTTTGGCCAGGTATTTACCCAGGGGTATCGCTATTAGCAGCGTAATGGCGAACGAGGCGAATATTCCGAGTAGTTCAGTGTTCATGGTTTTTTATTAAAATTTTTCGGGTTTAAGCAGCACATATATCATGTATATGAATGCTGCGATGGAGATGATAAATAGCGCTAACATAGTTTTTAGATTTTTTCGAACCAGTCTATCGATTTAAACATGAGCCAGCAGCAAACAAGCATGGCCAATAAAAGCAGTAGTGTGATCATGGTATTTATTGTTTTTGACGAGGAGATGCCAAAAGAGATACCAACAGGCGCAATCATTATTTATATAACTGATTTTCAATTGATTAATTAAATTCAGCTATATCAAAACCAATAAAACCCTTCCGTTTTGGAAGGGTTTATTTATCAAAAGAGTATGTAAACGTGTAATGATGGACAGACACAAGAACAAGGCCACTCGGGCTGCGCTGCTAAGCTTGGTCTGCTTCTATCTTTTCAATTACATCTGATAGTTCCTCAGCCCTCACCAACCAGGTGTTTTGCTGGGCAACTTCAAGACGTATTTGTTTAAGCTCTGGTGTATCGTTATTCAGCTCGGTGCGCAGGTTTTTCAGGAAAGTATATTTATCATCAGCTATGCTGATTACGCCTTCAAAATCATCAAGGTAGCTAAAGTTGGTGCTTACCACTGGTAAACCTGTTGCCAGATACTCGTTGATCTTCATCGGATAAATGCCCTTGGTAAAATCGCTCTTGGCAAAAGGTATAATACCGGCTGAGAAGGTTTTGAGGTACTGGGGCAGTTCCTCGGGGCGCTTGGCGCCGGTGAAGGTGGCGTTAGGATATTTTTTCAACACATCCTCTTCGTGAAATTCGGTTGTGATGCGGCCCACAAATACAAACTCCACCTCAGGCATTTCTTCCAGCAGGTGGGCAAGCAGGTCATAGTCCAGGCGCTCATCTACGGTACCAATATAGCCCACCACTTTTTTGGTGGGTACCTCCGGCTGGAAACCCTTAATAAAAAGATCAAGCTTTACAGCATTTTTCACAATGTAACAAGCTTTGGTTAGTTTCCGTTTAGCTTCATACAAACCGCGTGATGTAACGATAACGCCGTCCACCATTTTCAGCAATCGGTTCTCTAATGCGACGCCATGTTTTTTCAGCCATGGGTGTGCTCCGTTTATCTCGTCATAACAGTGGTAAATCAATGTCTTTTCACCATATTTTCGACCGGTCATTACCCCCATGCCCTGGTTAAAGGCAACAATATTGATGAGGTTCTGCTCCATCTCCAGTTTTTTTAGCGCTCTTTTAGCCACCATTAGTACCTGCCAGCAGTTAAAGCGTAACAAAGCCCGGTAAAGAGCCCCTTCTGGTAAAAAATTAATGGTAAAAGCAGGCGGGGGAGTAAGCAGATAAACTGTGCCTCCATTTTCTAACTGAAGCACCTCTATTCGGCTTTTAAGGCCAAAGGAGCGTCGCAATTCGGTATCCTTTTTGTTAAGCAGGCCACTTGTAACATCCTTAACCGTGTACGGACTGTTTACAAACAGCAGTTTGTTGTGTACTGCCATTTCCTTCATCAGCTCCACGGTTGCTTTGATGTAGTTGCCCCGCCATTCGGTGCTGCTGATGCATATGATATTGCGGCCTTTCAACATTGCCCCTAAGATATGCAGGTTTAACAAAACGTGTGGGAATAATTTGGAAATAATTAAATTTGAGGCAATCCCACCTGATTAATCAAAGCTTCAAATTATAATTCTG
>Ga0153918_1000237_pt1 | contig 32497 bp, 28 predicted proteins | sample TSFL002MetaG_FD_104687 | JGI IMG/M metagenome (GOLD analysis project Ga0153918, IMG submission 104687) | Attine ant fungus gardens microbial communities from Florida, USA - TSFL002 MetaG | ecosystem: Host-associated > Fungi > Mycelium > Unclassified | place: USA: Florida, Paynes Creek Historic... | reverse complement strand
AACTCCTCAATGAGTGTTTTATAATAGAACTTACCGGTTTGCCAGATCAATTGCACATCGGCATCAATCAGCTTTTGCAAACCTGCTTTGATACTGTTGTTCAGCGTACGGGCACCCAAACTACCTCCTGTTAACAGGATGGTCTTCTTATTGGGCGAGAGTTTAAACAACTCCAGCGCCTGCATGTGCTTACCCGCAATAGCTACCGACTCTTTACGAATAGGGTTGCCTGTTTTGATGATCCTATCGGCAGGGAAAAATTTCTCCATACCATCAAAGGCCACACATATTTTCTTTGCCCTTTTGCCCAGCCACTTGTTAGTTACACCGGCAAACGAGTTCTGCTCCTGGATCAGCGTAGGAATACCCTTCAATGACGCTGCATACAACAGCGGACCAGATGCATACCCCCCCACGCCCACAGCGGCATCAGGCTTAAATTCTTTTATAATTTGCAGTGCCTTGCGCACACTGCCTATCAGTTTTACAGGAAACATCAGGTTCTTGATAATAGAACCACGCTGGATACCCTGGATTTGCAAACCAATGATCTGATAACCGGCCGCAGGCACCTTATCCATCTCCATCCTGCCGGCTGCGCCTACAAATAGTATCTCTGTGTTCGGATCCATCTGCTTCAAGGCATTGGCAATAGCAATAGCCGGGAAGATGTGCCCCCCTGTACCGCCGCCGCTAATGATTATTCTTTTAGATTTCACCGATTTATTATTTTGTTGATTACACAGATGCTATTTGATTACACCGATTTTATTACCCTCATGCCGAAGTTGTTTCGGCACCCCACATGTTAAGCTTGCGGCTTGTCCTGTGGGTTCCTGAAACAAGTTCAGGATGACTTTTATTTAATTTATTATGTCAGCGTTAAATCACCAACAATCACTTTATTATTTCCTTTGGCTTCACCGCCTTCTTCGCCTGATTTCTTCAGCTCTTCGTTCTCATCAATATGCCTGCTCACCGAGAGGATGATACCAAACGCCACACTGGTAAACAAGATGGACGTACCACCCATACTTACCAGCGGCAGCGGCACACCTGTTACCGGGCCTAGCCCTACTGCCACAGCCATGTTGGCAAAAGCCTGGATGGTAAGACTAAAGCTCAATCCTGCTGCCAGCAGAGCACCGAACGCTTTTGGCGCTTTGGTAACGATCTTCATACAGCGATAAAGCAGGAACAGGTAAATACCTATTAGTGCGATGCCGCCTATCAATCCGTATTCTTCTACAATAATGGCGTAGATCTCGTCTGAAAATGCCTCTGGCAGGTAATTACGTTCTGTGCTATTACCCGGCCCTTTGCCCATAATACCACCACTTGCAATAGCAATCTTGGCGTGATCGCCCTGGTATTTCTTAGCCGGATCTGCCAGTTCCGGGTGCATGAACGTATGGATACGCGTCATATATAGGTGACGGCGCGGACCAAGAAACATAACCGCAGACACAATTAATGCACCGCCTATACATACAATACCTATCTGCTTAACACTGATACGACCAATAATCAACAACAAAATACTTACCCCAAACAACATCAACGCGGTTGACATGTTAGCCCAGGCAATCAACGCAAACACCGCGCAAACCGAGCCCATGATAGGCACAAACGCCTCTTTTACGCTTTTAATATGCTCTTGCTTGCGCGATAACAACCTGGCCAGGTAAGTAATTAGCGCCAACTTAGCCATATCAGACGTTTGGAAGCTGAGACCCGTACCAGGGATATTGATCCAGCGCGAAGCATTGTTAATAGTCGCACCAAATACCAGTGTATACAGCAGCAGGGGGATGGTAACGATCATCAGCAATTTAGAGATACCGGCATAGTAGCGGTAATCTAACTTGTGCGAGATGTACATCAAAGCAATACCGCCAAATATCATGGCCATGTGTTTCATCAGGATAGACTCCACACCCACACCGCGCTTATAAGCCAGCGTGCCGGTGGAGCTGTACACCGCCAGCATAGACAGCACCGATAACAGGATAACGATCAACCAGATCCACCTGTCGCCTTTGGTATTGCTAAGTATCTTGTTCATCTTTTGGTTCATTGTTCATGGTTCATAGTTGATAGAACCGTGATGTTATCTCTATTCTGTTATTTTACTCATCTACACTCCATGATCCATTAACTATGAACCATGAACCCGCTACCTACAACTCCAGCACCGCTGCTTTAAACTGTCTGCCCCTGTCTTCGTAATTAGTGAAGAGGTCAAAGCTGGCACAGGCTGGCGATAGTAACACGGTATCACCTTTTTTTGCCAGGTGATAGGCTATTTGCACCGCTTCTGCGGCCGAGGTGGTGTTTACCATTACGTCCACATCGTTCTCAAAAGCATCGTGAATACGTTTATTGTCTTTACCCAGACAAACAATGGCCTTTACTTTCTGCTTTACCAGATCGCGCAGCATATCATAATCGTTGCCTTTATCAACACCACCAAGAATAAGCACTACGTCCGGGGTCATGCTTTCCAGCGCGTACCAGGTTGAGTTTACGTTGGTGGCCTTCGAGTCGTTAATAAAATTGATACCCGATATTTTGGCTACAAACTCCAGGCGGTGCTCTATGTTTTTAAAGCTGCCCATGCTTTCGCGGATTGATTTATCGCGAATTTCCAGCACGCGTGCAGTGATGCCTGATGCCATAGAGTTGTAAACGTTGTGCCTGCCCTGCAGTGCCAGTTCTGAGATTGACATTGAAAATTCTTCCCCGTTAGTGTTTATAATGATGTTGTTGTTATCGTCCATATATGCTCCTCTTTCCACTTGTTTTTCTATAGTAAAAGGTAGTAGTTGTGCTTTAAATTCTCTTTGCGCCATGCCCCTCACCGTCTCCGGATCATCGGCGCAGTAAATAAAATAATCAGCGGCGGTTTGGTTCTGCGTAATGCGGAACTTGGAGGCCACGTAATTCTCCATTTTATAGTCGTACCGGTCCAGGTGATCTGGAGTGATGTTCAGCAACACCGCTATATCTGCCTTAAATTGGTACATATCATCCAACATAAAGCTGCTGATCTCGAGTACATACACGTCAAACTTTTCAGTAGCCACCTGGTAGGCAAAACTTTTGCCTATGTTACCGGCCAGTCCTACGTTCAAACCTGCTTCTTTCAGGATATGGTAAGTCAGGCTTGTCGTCGTAGTCTTACCATTTGAACCGGTGATGCACACCATTTTGGCATCGGTATATCTGCCGGCAAACTCTATCTCCCCGATTATTGGCGTACCCTGAGCACGTAGCTTTTTTACAATCGGCGCTTTCTCTGGAATACCTGGGCTTTTAATTACCTCTACTGCGTTCAGTATCTCACTTTCGGTATGGCCACCTTCTTCAAAGCGGATATTCCATTCCTCCAGCTGTTGCTTATACTTATCGGCTATCTGCCCAAAGTCGCTCACAAACACATCATAGCCCCGCTGTTTAGCCAGGTAAGCCGCACCCACCCCGCTTTCGCCAGCACCGAGAATAGCTATTTTGTTGTTTGATTCCACCGATTTCTATTTATGATTTCACCGATCTATATCCTCATTGTCATGCTGAGGAACGAAGCATCTCTGTGGGTATGGCCTATCGACTGTCCCCTGAGATTCTTCACTTCGTTCAGAATGACAAAGCGTTTATCATTTTATCTCTTCATTTACACATCTGCACACTATCTCAATTTCAAAGTAATCATCGTTATAATGGCCAGCATAATGCAGATGATCCAGAACCTGGTTACAATTTTGGCTTCATGGAAACCTTTCTTTTGATAATGGTGATGCAGCGGCGCCATCAAGAAGATACGTCGGCCTTCGCCAAATTTCTTTTTGGTGTATTTGAACCATGATACCTGCATAATTACCGACAGGTTCTCTACCACAAACACCCCACACAACAGCGGCAACATCAGCTCTTTACGAATCATGATGGCAAACACCGCAATGATACCACCAATGGCCAAACTCCCGGTATCACCCATAAATACCTGGGCCGGATACTGATTGTACCACAAGAAACCTACGCAAGCCCCCACAAAGGCACCGGCAAAAACTACCAGTTCGCCCGAGTTGGGGATGTACATAATATTCAGGTAGTCGGCAATTACCGTGTTACCCGATACGTAGGCCAGTATAGCCAGCACCAGCCCAATAATAGCCGAAGTGCCCGTCGCCAGGCCGTCAATACCGTCGGTTATGTTGGCTCCGTTGGAAATGAAAGTGATGATAAAGATCACCACCACCATAAACACCAGCAGCGTATAATGCTCATAGCCAGGGATGAACTTGATTACTTTAGCATAGTCAAACTCATTATTCTTGTAGAACGGCATAGTTGTTTTGGTGGATTTGATATCCTGCGTATACACCTGAGTATTACCCTTCATGTGATACTGCACCGGCAAATCATATTTAACCGGCAGTTTTACTTCCTGACGGATGATGATGTTGCTGTTGAAATACATGGTCCATCCCACAATGATGGCCAAACCCACCTGACCGATAATTTTGAACCTACCTGCCAGTCCTTCTTTATTCTTTTTAAATACCTTGATATAATCGTCCAGGAAACCGATGGCGCCCAACCACAGCGTGGTTACAATCATCAGAATTACGTACACATTATCCAGCTTGGCAAACAGCAACGTAGGGATCAGGATACCCGCCAGAATGATAATACCACCCATGGTTGGGGTACCAGCCTTTTGCATCTGACCCTCCAGCCCCAGGTTACGCACGGTTTCGCCCACCTGCTTGTAGCGCAGATAATCAATCAATCGGCGGCCATATACCGTAGTAATAACGAGCGACACAATAACCGCCATAGCCATACGGAACGTGATGTACTGGAATACACCCGCACCCGGTATGTTGTAGTTTTTGTCTAAAAAGCTGAATAAATAATACAGCATGTTTCCTCTTTTTAGTTTAACAGATTAAACTGTTCGGTTAATTCTTCCTTATCGTCGAAATGGGTCTTTACTCCCTTTACTTCCTGGTACTTCTCATGTCCCTTACCGGCCAACAGTATAATGTCCCCCGGTTTTGCCAAATGACAGGCTGTTTTAATTGCCTCGCGCCTGTCAACTATACTGATGGTTTTGCGTTTGTTGGCAGCGGTTACGCCTGCCTCCATATCGCGGATGATCTGTTCTGGATCTTCCGAGCGCGGGTTGTCTGATGTCAGGATCACTTTATCGCTCCACTCGCAGGCCATTGACGCCATTACCGGGCGTTTGGTTTTATCACGATCGCCACCACAGCCTATAATAGTGATTACCTGTTCGTTACCTTTGCGCAGATCATGAATGGTGGTCAACACATTCTGCACGGCATCTGGTGTGTGTGCGTAATCTATGATGCCCACAATTTTGGAGGGCGAAATAACGTAATCAAACCGACCTTCTGCCCCTGTCAACCCACTTAAACTTACTAACACTTTAGCGCGGTCCTGATCAAGCAATAATGCCGCTCCGTACACCGCAGCCAGGTTGTAGGCATTAAAGCTGCCTACCAGTTTAAACCACACCTCATCACCATCCACATTCAGCAGCAAACCATTAAACTCGTTCTCAAGCATTTTAATCTTGAAATCGGCCATATTTTTCAGGCCGTAAGTCTTTTTGTGCGCCCTTGTGTTTTGTAACATCACGTTGCCGTTGCGGTCATCCACATTGGTCAGCGCAAAGGCGTTTTTAGGCAGACTATCAAAGAATGCTTTTTTGGCATCGCGATAGGCGTCAAAAGTTTTATGATAATCCAGATGATCATGCGTCAGGTTTGTAAAAATACCGCCTGAGAATTTCAGCCCTTCTATCCTATGCTGCGCGACCGCGTGCGAGCTTACCTCCATAAAACAATAATCGCAACCCTGGTCTACCATATCACGCAGCAGGCTGTTCAGCGCTACCGGATCCGGCGTGGTATGCGTGGCAGGAATTACCTTGCCGTTAATCTGGTTTTCTACTGTTGATAACAGACCAACTTTGTACCCCAACTCTCGGAACAATTTATACAATAGCGTAGCTACAGTGGTCTTTCCGTTGGTACCGGTTACGCCTACCAATTTCAATTGATCCGACGGACGATCGTAAAAGTTGGCAGCCACAATACCCAGTGCAATGGCCGAGTTAGCTACCATCAGAAAATCGGCTTCGCCGGCAGTATGACCCGGTAGCTCCTCGCAAATTATTGCTGCGGCGCCTTGTTTTACGGCTTGTTCTATATAATCATGCCCATCAACTGCGGTGCCTTTAACGGCAACAAACAGACAGCCGGGTACCACTTTGCGCGAGTCAAACACAATGCAGCTGATCTCTACATCGGCGCTTCCCTGCAATTCGGTAAAGGCCAGTCCTGTCAATAAATCGCTTAAATACTTCATTGCAGTTGTATTGAAATCCTTGTTCCTTTTTTTGCTGCTGTACCTGCCGTAACCGACTGGCCAACTACTACCCCGCTACCTTGCGAGCTTACTTTGTAACCTGCGTTACCCAACACATACAGCGCATCACTCAGGCTCATGCCGTTTACAGAAGGCACAGTGCCTGCTTTATATTTAGACTCATCAAATACCAGGCCGCCGCTGGTATCTACCCCGCTGGCCTGCGCATTGGTTGATGCATACAGTGGCTTAATGCCCAGCTTGTTGTACACCTGTTTAACAGCGCTGTAATTACCATTCTTTACCTTCGGCATTTCGGTGTTGCCCACCAAACGTTCCGGCTGCTTATGATTGATATCCATATCATTAGCATACACGCGGTCTGCTATTTTACGGAACACCGGACCAGCCACCCAGGCGGCCAAATGCGAACCTACGCGCGGGTTATGGATCACCACGATCATCGAGTACTTAGGATGATCTGCAGGAAAATAACCGCAGAACGATGCCTGGTGCTCATTTTTAGCGCCATAACCGGCAGCGCCGTTAGCTATCTGTGCAGTACCGGTTTTACCCGCCACGCTATACAGTTTATTTTTGATGACCAGTTTACCGGTACCTTCTAACACCACACCTTCCAGCATGCCACGTACCTTGGCCAGCGTTTCATCAGAGCAAACTTTTGGGTTGATTACACGCGCATTAAAGCGCTCAACCGTATTACCCATCCGTCTGATCTCACGTACAAAAACCGGCGCTATCATTTTACCATTGTTGGCTACCGAGTTATAGAAAGTTAGCATTTGCAGCGGTGTTAGCTTTGACTCATAACCATAAGCAATTTGCCAGAGCGACTGCAGCTTGTTCCAGTCGACCGAGTGGGTGGTTTTAATTCTGGGCTTACCCTCGCCCGGGATCTGCAAACCATCCTTTTCATTCAGGTGATAGCTATACAGCTTATCAATAAATTTCTGCGGATCATTATGATACGCGTTATAAACAAGCCTCGCCGCTCCCACATTAGATGATTCTTCAAAAGCCCGTTTTGCACTCAATATCGATCCAGGATCTTCCGCATCTTTAATGTGCAGTACCACTTTACCATTTCGCGGATTAATCACCTCAAACCTACCATGTTGCACGTCAACCGTGGTGCTGGTATCAATTTTATGATCATCAATCATTGACATATAAGAGGCCAGCTTAAAAGTTGAACCCGGCTCTGCCGATTGCGCGATGGCATAGTTCATCCGCTCCTCATAAGTACCTTTGGGTGTGCGCGTGTAGTTAGCAATGGCGCGTACCTCACCGGTGGCTACTTCCATCAGCACTACGGTACCAAAATCCGCTTGGGTACTGTCCAGTTGCTTTTTCAAAACTTTCTGGGCCGCATCCTGCAGGTTTACATCGATGGTAGACATGATATCTGCGCCATCTTTAGCCGCAACCTCGTCCTCGTCATTAACCGGCATCCAAATGCCGCCCGCAATGCGGTGCATCAGGCGTTTACCGTTCTCGCCCTCTATATAATCAGCGTAAGCGCCTTCCAGGCCCACGTTGATGGGTTTTTTATCCTTGGTATCGGTCATTTTGTAACCGATGGTACGCAGCGCCATCATCTGGAACGGGTGCATACGCCTGTTCTTTTCTACAACAATCAGTCCGCCTTTATATTTACCCATACGGATAATAGGGAACTGCCTGATCTGTTTCAGCTGACGGTATGATACCTTGGCTTTATTCAGCAACACATAACGCGCGCTATCTGCACGGGCCGAACGCAGCATGCGCTCATAATCGCGTGCCGAGCGATCCTGGAAAAACTTCGACAGACACAACGCAAGCGAGTCTACTTTCTCATTAAAGAAGGCGTCGCCTTTTTTACTATCATCAATGGCCGCCGCCAGCATATCCATATGCAGTTCATACTCAGGCACCGAGGTAGCCAGCAAACTACCATCAACCGCCAGAATATTCCCACGCGCCGCCTCTACGTTTACGTATTTGGTAGACAAGCTATCGGCCATGGCGCGCCATTTTTTACCCTGTACCATCTGCACACGGCAAAGCTGCACCACTACAGCCAAAGCAAACAGCAAAATCAGGCCGAAGGCCAGATATGCACGCAATAAGATGTTAGCCCTGATATTCATTGCTCATCCTCCTTTACTGTAATTTTATGAGGCGGCTCCACAGGCTCTTTCAGCCCGATCAACGAATCAGCCTGGGCAGATACCTGGCTCAAGGTACTTTTGTAAGCCAGCTCAGCCTTGGCCGATTTATATAAAGCACTCAACTCTTTAACTTCTTTACCCAGTTTATCAATATCACGGATGTTGTTCTCGGCCTGATGCATGTTCCAGATATAAACCATGCCCAACATGGCCAAAAACAGCACAAACGGCAGCGCACTGGTAGCCTTTTCTGTACTTACCAGCTCTTTGCTGAACAACTGCGTTAAAAAGTTTTCAGGGACGTCTTTTTTTACTTTGACCGACTCCTCTGCCGCTTTTTCTGCCGCCAGCTCAGCTTCTTCTTCCTGAATTTCTGTACGTAAACGATTGGTCATTTCTTTACAGCTATTCTTAGTTTGGCACTGCGCGCCCGGTTATTAATTTTTATTTCTTCTTCTGATGCCGTAATCGCGCCGCGACTAACTGCATCCAATGGTTTCTGATCGTTACCAAAAAGGTCTTTTTCTACCTCACCGCTAAATTTGCCTTTGGCGATAAAATTCTTTACCAACCTGTCTTCTAGCGAGTGGTATGACATTACTACCAACCGGCCGCCCGGCGCCAGCACCTCTGCCGCTTGGGTTAAAAAGTCTTTCAGCGCCTCCAGCTCCTGGTTCACCTCTATCCGCAGCGCCTGAAAAACCTGCGCCAGGTATTTATTCTCTTTACCACGCGGAATGAGCGACTGTATCGCATTCTTCAGATCGGCTACCGTATTGAGCTGCGCATTTAAGCGCGCGGTTACAATAGTTTTAGCCAGCGTTTTAGCATTCTGTATCTCGCCGTATATGCCAAAAATGCGATGCAGGTCCGCCTCGGCATAAGTATTTACTACCTGCTTGGCACTCAACTCTGACGACTGATTCATGCGCATATCCAACTCTGCATCAAAGCGAATAGAAAAACCACGATCCGCCTCATCAAACTGATGCGATGAAACACCCAGATCTGCCAGAATACCATCAACTGGCACCGCATTATGCAGACGGCAAAAGTTTTTTAAGTAGCGAAAATTCTGATCTACAAATTCAAAGCGCTCATCTTCGATGATATTACGCTGCGCGTCCGCATCCTGATCAAAAGCCAACAACCTACCATCTTCACCCAGATACTTCATAATCTCGCGCGAGTGACCGCCCCCACCAAAGGTGACATCCACATAGGTACCATTGGGCTTTATATTCAACCCCTCGATACACTCCTGAAGCATTACAGGTACATGATAATTACTCACCTGCACCTCCTTTCTTCAGGCCGCCCAACAACTCCTCAATCTTCGCGTCCATATCATAATCCTCATCAAGGCTCGCGGCGTGCGCTTTTTCTTCCCACAGCTCAATCCTATCAGGCTGACAGCTCAACACCACGTCAGCAGCAGTAGCCGAATTCAAACCGGCGTGATCACACAAAAATTTAGGAATCAACAACCTACCTGCGCTATCTGGCTCCACCACTATCGCACTGTTGGTATACCTCCTGATAAACTCACGATTTTCACGCGAGTACTGATTCAGCTCCATCAAAGTATCCAGCTGACGTTTCCATTCAGCCTTAGTAAAAATATCCAGATAGCCACCGCGCCCCTTGTTTATCACAAGCGGATCTTTCCCATCGCCCGGAAGCTGCTGCTTCAGACCTGAAGGGATAGCCAAGCGATTCTTGGTGTCTATCTTACAGAAATAATTACCTATAAAATACTCCATGTGTACACTACACCAGTTTGGTATGGTAAAACTAAACACATTTTTCTACTTTACTACACTTTCTCCCACTAAAAAGTTTTCAACAATTTCAATCTCTTTTCGGGCGTGCAAACCGGCGCCTTTTCCAACTCATAATAAGGCAGTTATGAACTAATTTTCAAAGTGGTATAGATTTTAAAACAATGCGTTGTTTTGGCCCGATTTGAGGCCGTGATTCAGTGAAAATCAGGCGTTAAAACTGGCGATTTTAAGCAGAGTGGAGCAAAGTGGCGAAAGTGAAAAAGAGGCCATTTTTTGGAAAAACAAGGACCAGTGGAGAAGAGTGGAGGGTTAAATTCTGCTTATTTTATGTGGTTAGATGATTTTTCTTGATGGTTTTGGGGATCATTTTACTCTCATTTACCACCTGTCATTACTAACCAAAAAGCGCAGGCATTGAGAGGGGCGTGAGGAGGAATCTTGTACGAGCGATAAGCCAGTGCGCAGGCTTTGCAGCCGCATAAAATTTCTCCCGTTGGTGGAAATGACAATTGCTGTAGAAATACTATGATCTATCGACCATTAACCATCGACTCACACATAATACCGCTCGCCATCGGTCTTAATCTTACCGGCATCCAGCAGTTGGCGCAGCACGGCAATTTTTTCTTTATCAGTACCGGTATGAGCAGTGCCTATCAGATCATCCAATTTTAAGGCTGATGCACCAAGCAGGCGAAGCAATTCGTCTGTAATATCATCATTGATGGACGAGGCATTTTGGGCACGCTTTTCATTCAGGCACACATCGCAAACACCGCATTTAGGTGCATCCTGCTCGTCGAAATAAGCCAACAGCATCTGGCTACGGCATCGGCGGGTTTCGGCATAGGCAAAAACGGCTTCCATTTTTTGGTGGTACACCGTCTTGCGATTATCGATGTACTGGCGATCTATAAATAAATGCGTGGGTAACTGTCGCGGTCGTGTCCAGGTTACCTGTGGCATATCTGTTTGAGGCAGATAGCTAAGCACACCAAAATCATGCAACTGACGCAAACCATCCAGCACTTGCTGTACACTAAGGCCGGTTTTACGGGCCAGGTCAAACTCGCGCAGGCGCACGTAGTTCTCAAACGCACCACCATAGGTACGCAGCATGGCTTTAATAAATGTATCCCAGCCCCGGTTTTGCAACTGGAAGTTATACAATTCCTCGTGCGCCACCTCGAACCGGAAACGCGACGGCAGGAAAACGCTTTCGTTAAAAGCCAGGTATTCATCGCGTTCCAGAAACTTAAGGGCGTTCAGCGTTTTCACCGCATCCAGCTTAAAGCGACTGCAAAACTCACCCAGATCTAAATCTAGACTCAAGCCCTCGCCAGCACCGTAGGCTAACTGGTAATAGTTGGCCAGGTAATGGTAGGTCTGCTTAATTTCATCTACAGATGGAAAAGCCGACAGAAACTTCTTCTCCTGCCGATGCCTGTCTGCCTTATTATATAACAATACCGCGTAAGCCTTTTGCTCATCCCTCCCCGCACGACCAGCCTCCTGGTAATAAGCCTCCAAACTTTCGGGCGCATCTTTATGAATCACAAAACGCACATCGGGTTTATCAATACCCATCCCAAAAGCGTTGGTGGCTACCATTACCCGGGTGCGGTTACTTTTCCAGGCCTCCTGTTTGGCGGCACGCTCATCGGCACTAAGGCCGGCGTGGTAATAATCTGTTTTTATTTTATGGGCGTTAAGATATTGCGCCAGCTCAAAAGTTTCTTTGCGGCTGCGCACATAAACCAGTCCGCTACCGTTTACACCGCGCACCACATCCAGCATTTTGCGCAACTTATCTTCTTCGGGCTGCACCACATAGGCCAGGTTTTTACGCTCAAAGCTTTTTTGAAAAACGTTGGGCTGTTTAAACTGTAACTTCTCCTGGATATCCTCCCGAACTGCTGCAGTTGCAGTAGCTGTTAACGCCAATACCGGCACTTTAGGATGCAGCACCCGCAGATCTGCCACATGCAGATACGGCGGCCTAAAGTCATATCCCCATTGCGAGATACAGTGCGCTTCGTCAACTGCAAACAGATTGACGTTCATGTACTTGATACGTTCGCGCACCAAATCGCTCAACAGCCGTTCAGGCGAGAGATACAGGAATTTTATGGGACCATAAATACAATTATCCAGCGCAATATCTACCTCACGCTTGTTCATCCCTGATACAATGGCTATAGCTTGAATACCCTTGGCTTTCAGATTCTCAACCTGATCTTTCATCAGCGCAATCAGCGGCGATATCACGATACAAATACCATCCTTTGCCAGTGCCGGCACCTGGAAACATACCGATTTACCCCCACCCGTAGGCAGCAGCGCCAGGGTATCATTACCCAGCAGCACGCTCTGAATCACCTCCTCCTGCACAGGCCGGAAGTGATCGTGGCCCCAGTAATGTTTGAGTATCTCGTGAATGGTCATTATGAACCAAGATTATCGAATTTTAGGATTTACAGGATTTTTCTTCACGATACCGAACTTGTTTCGGCATCCCACATATAAGGTAAACGCTTACCACCTGTTTTATGAGATCACGAAACAGGTTCGGCGTGACTTCTATTCTCCTATCCTTATTTTTTTAATTTTACTTTTAACTTTTTAATTTTCACACCTACCAATTCTCCACCCCCACTTGCTTTATTTCCTTCCCATCCCAGCGGTAAAAAGTGGTGGTCTTAACCAGGCTTTTAAACTTAGGCTGATAATTTTTTAAAATAACAGGCTGATTATTTCTATCCAGCACGCTTTGGCCTTTCTGGCTTGTGTACATCAATATTTCATTTGCTGGGATACCATAGACATCCCAGGCCTTAACGTAGTAAGCACTCCAGCCTAAGTGATTACGAATATCGCCATCAATATAGAAACGCAATGCACCATCATTCCCTTTGGCTGGTATGTAGAGTACATTTTGCAGCAAGCCGTCGCCATCGTCATAAGCGATATTGGTTTGAGGGAAGGCAATTAATCCATCGCCCCCATCGGCTACCAGTTGACTGGTTTGTCCACCACCGCTGTATTCCATGTTTTCATCTACCCTTAGTAGGTAGCTAACGTTTTTAAGAGCCGTGTTTTTAACGATAGCTACACTAAAATTACCACTGTTATTTGCGGGGAAGTTTACTTTACTCAATAACTGCCGGCGCTGCATGTTATACTTCAATACCGTGCGCATAGCACTACCGGTATCTGTTCGGGCTGATATACCAATGAGATAAATCACCTTTTGTATACTATCGGCAAAAGTAAACTTGGCAATATTCTTTTCTGAAATATAACCCTGCCTACCACCAATCAGCACCTGGTACCAAATACTGGCGGCGTTACTTAGGTAAGCCGATTTGTTGCCGTTTTTTACCGTGTCTTTATAAGATCGTTCTACACGTCCTTTTATTTGAAGAACTGAGAGTACAGGCAATGTTTCAAGCTGATTTGATACAGAATCTGGCTGAAGATAAACCGGACAGGGATACATAACCACAGGATTCAGCATCTTATCGGCAACCGGGCTGCCATCTCCCGCATCCAACGGAAAAACTTTAAATGATGGTAATTTTTTTACAACGGATAGAGACTGATGTTTAACCGGCTGGCGGCAAGCCAGTATCAGCACAAAAGCAAACCCCACCGTTGTCCGTACAAGTACCGGTATTTTAAAACCTGGGTTACACATGCCGCTGCAATATACTTCAAAGCCGGCAAATAAAACAAAAGAGCCACTGTATAGCGACTCTTTTGCTTTTTGTGTAAGCATTATGCTCAGGCTCTGCGAATAACGCCCAGTAATAATGCTATAATAGCTATAACCAACAGAATGTGGATGACACCACCTGCGTTGTAAAAGAAAAATCCAAACAGCCAGCCAATAACCAGGATAACTGCTATGATGTACAATAAACCTCTCATTTTGCTAAAGTTTTAGTTTGACATAGAACATCTAACACATACCAAAACCCATTCCAAAAGCTGCTCAAAGCACAAAAGCCTTGTTCTGCCACGCAAAACAAGGCTTTAATGTACCAGACTGCCCTTTTTAGTATTCGTCTTCGTTGAAAAAGAAATCGTCTTTTGTAGGGTAATCAGGCCATATTTCTTCAATATTTTCATACGGCTCGCCATCGTCTTCCAACGCTTGCAAATTCTCAATCACCTCTACAGGCGCACCAGAACGGATAGCGTAATCTATTAATTCGTCTTTTGTTGCAGGCCATGGGGCATCTTCAAGATGCGAAGCCAGTTCGAGAGTCCAATACATATTTCAGGTTCCTTATTTTAAAAGTTTGCAAAAGTATAAGATTTTTTATCTGATTATCAAATTATTTTTTACGTTTTTTAGTTACATCCTTGGCAGCCAAATATTTTCATTTACCTGCTGTGAATGGCCAACAGCGCGAGCCAGGGTAAACAGGTAATCGCTCAGGCGGTTCAGGTAAATAATTACCTGTTCTTCTACCGGGCTTTCTTCGGCCAAATGCACGGTATTACGCTCTGCGCGTCTGCAAACGCAGCGTGCAATGTGGCAGTAAGATACCGCATTGCTGCCACCCGGCAAAATAAAATGTTTCAACGGCGGCAATTGTTTGTTCATCTCGTCCATCTCGGTTTCCAGCAGGATAATATCGCCTTTGTTTAAATCAGGGATCTGCATTTTTGAGCGCTCTGGATCTGCCGCCAGTGTTGCACCTATGGTAAACAACCTATCCTGCACCTGCTTCAAAACATCGCGATTATGCTCTCCAATCTCCTGATCGCGAATCAATCCCACCCACGAGTTCAGTTCATCTACCGTACCATAACTCTCAATGCGGATGTGGTGCTTGGGCACGCGCGTACCGCCTATCAGCGAGGTAAAGCCCTTATCGCCGGTTTTGGTATAAATTTTCATAGCGATGCAATTAAATCAATTCTCGTCACATTTTGTTTTACCATACGTTGATTAATTCAAATATCATTTAATTTGAACATTGATAGCACCCCTCTTATGAAAAACAGATTATCAACCCCTGCAATAATCCTTCTGTTGGCCGTTTTAATGATCAGCATTAGTTGCGGCAATACCAGCAACAGTGGGCCAGGCTCATCAGCAGCCACAACACCGGCTAAGCCCAGCTTCAGCAAGTTCATCAGCGAGAAACAATTTAATGATCTTTTTCCGCTGCGCGATAAATTTTATAGCTACGCCGCCTTTATTAAAGCGGTTGACGATCTGGGCAACATCAAGGTGAAAGTAACCAAGCGGGCAACCTCAGTTTATCAATTGATCCGCACTGATAAGCGCACAGGCAAAGCTGCCATTGTGCGTCAGGATGTGGACTGGAACGAAAACTGGGCCAAACAAAAGCCAGACAGTACTTATACTATTGATTACGGCGCCTTCTGTTCTGAAAAAGATGCCGTGACTAACAAGAAAGAACTGGCCGCGTTTTTTGCCCACATGGCGCATGAAACCCGCCACGGACAAAACGGCGTTTATAACGATGGACTGATGTACACCCATGAGGTGAACACCAGTTTGCCATACATTGGCGAGAGCGACGAGTATCCGCCGGTAGCCGGCAAGAAATATTACGGCCGCGGACCATTGCAACTGAGCTATAACGGCAACTACGGCTATGCCAGCGATTGTATTTTTGGCGACCATAAAATATTACTCAATAACCCAGACCTGGTTGAGACCGACCCGGTAGTGGCCTTTAAAGCCGCCATCTATTTCTGGATGACGCCGCAAACCCGCAAACCGTCAGCGCATGATGTTATGATTGGTAAATGGCAGCCCAACGCCATTGATCAGAAAGCAGGTCGTCAACCGGGCTTCGGCATGACCATTAATATAATTAATGGTGCCGTTGAGTGTAACCAAGGAGATAACATGCCCAGCATGAACGACCGCATTGCCTATTACCAGCACTTTCTAAAAATGCTGAATGTGAAGGATGATAACTGTGCATGTTCTTGCGGCAAAATGCAGGCTTACCAGTAAATGTTTAAATATGCTGTGCGAATAGGTCAATGTGCGGATGATTTTGCACCTTCTTTTTATCTTAGAACGATTTGGTTTAATAAAAAACCAACCAGATTTAACACTGTTTTTTATCATAACTCATTATAAACAAACACATTTACGCATCTGCATATTCGCGTATTCTATATAAAGAACATGAAAACACCTTTTAAAATCTACATGGCTGGAGCCGCTTTGTTAGCAGCTTCGGCTCTTATGGGTTGCGGTAATTCTAAAACCAACAACGCCAGTTACGAGGCTGACACTGCCAACAAAGCAGCCATAGCTCATAAAGACACCTCCGCAGATGGACTGAAAGCCGATACCGCCAAAAAGAAACTGGACGACAAAGCATCGAAATTTCTAGTGAATGGCTGTGAGGCCAATATGTATGTGATTGAGCTGGGCGAAATGGCCGGCACACACGCCACCAACCCCGATATTAAAGCGTTTGGCGCCCAGATAGCTACCAACCACAAGGCCCTTAATACCGACATTTTGAAGCAAGCCTTTAACGCAGGCTTTAAACTGCCCGGCGGCATTGATACTGACCACGCAAAAAAACTAAAAGATCTGGACAAGAAAAAAGGTGCCGACTTTGACAAAGCATTGCTTAATACTGCAACCGATGCAATTAAGAAAACGGCCGATGCCTATGGCGACGCGCACCTGAACTTACCGCCCAGCAACACCAGGGATTTGGCTAACGCAGCCATGCCTAAACTACTTGGCGAGTTAAACACAGCTGCAACGTTACAGAGCTCTATAAAATAGCTTTTCAAAAAAAACAAAAAAGGCACCAACAATTTCAGCAAAGCATTGTTACGCTTTTGAATACATAGCCGACACTCTCCATATTAGTAAAGACACTTCTCTTAAATGAAATAGCCGGATTAAATGTCCGGCTATTTTGTTTTATGAATTATTACAAGTCTTCCAATCTGCGCGTGTCGTCCCGAATTCGTTTCAGGATCTCACAGGATATTGCAAGCATACTTAGCATATGAGCGTGCCGAAACAAGTTCGACATGACCTATCTTTTTAAGATTTTGGATTACACTTGCTCTACGAGCGCAAAGATCTTTTCGCGCAGTTCATCTGGTTTAAAAGGTTTTGAAACATAATCGTTCATACCACAACTGTAAACCTGATCTTTGATATCAAACAGCGCCGATGCAGTAAGGGCAATGATTGGGATATTCGCCTTCTTAGGATCGGCCATCTTGCGAATCTCTGCGGCGGCGTCAAAGCCATTCATGATCGGCATCTGCAAATCCATCAGTACAATATTGAAGTTGCCGTATTGCACCAGTTCAATAGCATGTTCGCCGTTATCAGCAAAAGTTGGCACCACGTCCCATTTACTGAAAAGCTTTTTCATCAGCATTACGTTCACCGGGTTATCTTCGGCAATCAATACCTGCAAGCCGCCAAGCGGGTCGCCGCCATGTGGCTGTGACAATTCGGCTCTTATTTCGGTAGCGTTTTTTTCGGTAGATACTGGGAACTCCATATTGAACGAAAACTCAGAACCTACTCCCAATTTACTGGCCACGCGCATTTGTATGTTCTGTAACTCCAGCAAACGTTTAACAATGGCCAGGCCTAAACCGGTGCCACCGTACTGACGGGTAGTGGTGATAGACTCCTGGGTAAATGGTTCAAATATCGACCCGAGGTTTTCTTCAGCAATGCCAATGCCGGTATCTTTTACGCTAAAGTTAACCGTAAGCATATTGTGCCTATCGCCCATAGACGTTACGCGTACCCAAATGCTGCCATCCTGAGTAAACTTTATAGCATTGCTTACCAGGTTAAAAATGATCTGGGTGATACGGGTGGGGTCGCCAAAAATAACTTTATCGCGCAGGCTTGGATCAACGTCCAGATAAAACTTTAAACCTTTTTCTTCTGCCTTAATTATCTGGCCGCCGCAAATGTTATTCAGCAGTTCCAGCAGGCTAAAGCGTATTTTCTCAAACTCAACTTTACCCGATTCAATCTTATTAAAGTCGAGCACATCATTTACGATAGACAGCAGGTTATTGGCCGAGAATTTTAAGATCTCCAGATTATCTAATTGATCTGCACGCGGGTTGCTCATCATCAGCAGGTTACTCATGCCAATAACGGCATTGAGCGGCGTACGGATCTCATGCGACATGGTAGACAAGAACTCTGACTTGGCTTGCGATGATTTTTCTGCCTTCTGGATGGAAATCTCATAAGCAGCATTCAATCTGCTTTGCTGTTCGCCGGTTTCCTTTAATTTCCTGATGTTGTCCACAAACGCTTTATAAAAATGACTGTGGATAAAGATGATCATGATGAAGTTGGCCAGAATGGTGATGATAATAGTACCCTGATCCACCTTTTCTGGCTTGAAGGATAACAGATAGCTGTTATTAAACTCAAACACCATGAACGCTACTACCGGTATGAGGTTAGCCAGCGAATAGAACAACCCCCAACCCTGCCCCAGCATGTAAAAACTAAAGAGCACGCAAAGTATAATTACCTGTACAGCAATAATATCTACCGATTGTATGGTAATAAATACGTCTACCAGATTTACAATGGTAGCCAGAATGAGCAACGCATGCGAAGTAATATCCCAGCGGGATTGCCAGGTGAGGTATTTAAACAAGAACCCAATGGCGGCAAGCAACCCAAAAGCCGTAAACGCTAACACGGGCTGATGCTGAAAATAAATATTTACAGCGATAGCACTTAACGCCACAAAAGCCAGCATCAAACCGTAGTAAAGCAGCCTGATACGGGCCTGATCGAGCATAGATTGCTCGTCAGTCAGCAGACGCTTCAAACTAAAATTGAAAAAACCGGCGTTAGTATTAATCATTGGGGCATCAACAGTTTTTAAATATAAACAATTATGTTCTCAGTTGTCAATACCCCTTTATGGCAATTAGCCTGCCAGTGATGCCAGATTTTCTGTTATAATTTTAATTTTTGCCTCGGCATCTGCTTTCTTTTTCTGCTCGTTCTCTACAATTTCTGGTTTGGCATTCTGTACAAAGCGCTCATTAGATAGCTTGGCATTTACAGATTTAAGGAAACCATTAAGGTATTCCAGTTCTTTTTGTAATTTTTCTGTTTCAGCTTCCACATCAATGTTTTCGCTCAGCGGGATGAAGAACTCGTCTGTCATCACCAGGAACGAGGTGGCGCCTGTTACCTTCTCATCCACAAATTTCACCTCGCTGATATTGCCTAACTTCTCAATAATCGGAAGGAATTGCTTATAATTTACTTTTGAGTTTACCTTGATCATTAACGGTAAAGCCTCTTTTGGCGAAAGTTGCTTACTGCTTCGGGTGTTCCTAATTTCGGTTATCAATTGTTTTACCAACTCAAAATCGGCTACAAGTTGTTGATTATATTCCTCAATTTGAGGCATTTGCGCCACAATGCAACAATCCATAGTGCTTCTATCGCCAAAAATCTCGTCGTGCCATAATTCCTCAGTCAAGAATGGCATAAATGGATGGAGCAGTTTCAGAATATTCTGAAATATGGCGATAGTTTGCTTATAAGTAAACTCATCTATAGGCAATGACTTACCATCGCGATACTCCGGCTTAATCATTTCCAGATAGAGTGCACAGAAATCATCCCATACCAGTTTATAGGCAGCCATCAGCGCATCAGAGATACGGTACTGCCCAAAGCTTTCCTCAATCTCTGCAAGTGCCTGGTTAAACCGGCTGTTAAACCATTCTACAGCGGCTTCATTATTGGCAGGTAAGCTACTATCGACTTCCCAGCCTTTTACCAGCCTGAAAGCGTTCCACAGCTTGTTGGCAAAGTTACGGCCCTGCTCACAGTGGGTTTCGTCAAACAAGAGGTCGTTACCCGCGGCTGAGGACAATAGCATGCCTACACGCACGCCATCGGCACCATATTTCTCAATCAGATCCAACGGATCTGGCGAGTTGCCCAGGGTTTTTGACATCTTGCGACCGATCTTATCGCGCACAATGCCCGTCAGGTATACATTCTTAAACGGTACCTCCTTACGGAATTCGTGCCCGGCCATAATCATTCTGGCTACCCAGAAAAATAGGATATCCGGACCGGTCACCAGATCATTTGTTGGATAGTAATAGTTTATATCGGCATTGTTCGGATCTTTTAAACCATCAAATACCGATATTGGCCACAGCCATGACGAGAACCAGGTATCCAGTACGTCTTCGTCCTGAACGATGTTCTCATGCTCCTTGCCTTCGTTGCGGAATAATGCCTCGGCTTCTTCTTTAGTTTTGGCAATTACATGCTGGCCTTTAGCGTTATACCAGGCCGGTATTTGCTGCCCCCACCACAACTGTCTGCTGATACACCAATCCTTCACATTCTCCATCCAGTGGCGGTAGGTATTGATAAATTTATCCGGGATCAGTTTGATATCGCCTGCCAACACATAATCCAACGCTGGCTTGGCCATCTCTTCCATTTTGCAGAACCACTGCATAGAAAGTTTTGGCTCAATAACGGCATCGGTACGCTCGCTAAAGCCAATCTGCGATTTGTAATCTTCTACTTTTTCCAATGAGCCGGCTTCTTCCAGCATCACGGCTATTTTCTTACGGGCAGCAAAACGATCTATGCCTACTAATATCTCGGCTTTCTCGTTCAGCGTACCGTCGTCATTCAAAATATCAATTACCGGCAAGTGGTGTTTCTGGCCCAGTTCATAGTCGTTAAGATCATGCGCCGGAGTAACTTTTAAGCAGCCTGTACCGAAATCCATTTCCACATAATCATCCAGAATAATCGGGATCTCACGGTTAATCAGCGGGATGAACACTTTTTTGCCATGCAGATGCATATAGCGCTCATCATTGGGGTTGATACAAATGGCGCTATCGGCCATGATGGTTTCAGGACGCGTGGTGGCAATGGTTAAATGCCCCTCGATACCCGAAATTTTATATTGAATGTAATAAAGCTTTTGATTTACTTCTTTACGAATCACTTCTTCATCAGACACCGCAGTTTTACCTTGTGGATCCCAGTTTACCATGCGCACGCCACGGTAAATCAGGCCACGGTTATAGAGGTGGATAAACGTATCGATTACGGCTTCGCTCAAGTCATCGTCCATCGTGAATCGGGTACGATTCCAGTCGCAACTGGCGCCCAGCTTCTTTAATTGCTCCAGGATAATGCCGCCGTATTTCTCTTTCCACTCCCAGGCATAACTTAGAAACTCCTGACGGGTGAGGTCTTTTTTGCTGATGCCGCGCTCTTTCAGCATGTTTACTACCTTGTTTTCGGTAGCAATACTGGCGTGGTCTGTTCCGGGTACCCAGCAGGCATTTTTACCCTGCATACGGGCACGACGGATCAATACGTCTTGTATGGTATTGTTGAGCATGTGGCCCATGTGCAGCACACCGGTAACGTTTGGCGGCGGAATAACAATGGTGTAAGGCTCGCGCTCATCGGGCACCGAGCGGAAGAAACCATGCTCCATCCAGTAACTATACCACTTGTTCTCTGCGTCTTTAGGCTGATATTTTGTTGAAATGCTCATAGGCTGCAAAAATACGGTTTAAGAAAAAGAAGAAAAAATTTGATTTTCAGACAAAAGTGTATTAAATTTGGATAAATGTCTTACAAAACAAAACATACAGAGCATAATCAGGTTAATGAACCCATGGTAGCTTACATGGCACAAGGCGTGGATAACTCGTTTTACAGCCTGCTAAGCGGCATTAATACGGCGCGCTTCACTTCAGATTTTGACTTATTGAGCCTTACCCGCCAGGGTTTGCCAAAAAAGGTTTTGACTGGCCTGGCCAAAAAAGTTTCTGTAACGCTACAGGAGCTAGCTAACATTATGCACATCAATGAGCGCACTTTGCAACGTTATGATGATGAGGCCCTGGTAAAAACCGAGTACGCCGAAAAAGCCATTGAACTGGCACGCCTGTATAGCCGCGGCGAGGAAGTATTTGGCTCTATGGATAAATTTATCCGCTGGATGAAAACCCCAAGCCACGTGTTTCGAAATGAAACGCCTTTCTCTTTATTGGATACTTCCGTTGGTTTTGATATGGTGCTGCGGGAGTTGGGCCGTATTGAGCACGGCATCTTTGCATAAGCCTATGCAGCTTTACCGCATTGCCCGCAGCCTTTACGCTACTGATATGAGCGGCACCGGCGCACGTCTGTATGGCGGGCGCTGGAACAACATTGGACGTAGCATGGTTTACACGGCATCGTCAAGATCATTAGCCGTGCTGGAGGTGTTGGTGCACCTGCCGCCAACCATTATTCCAGACGATTTCAGGTTGATTACTTTTGAAGCGCCCGAGGACATTTTTGAGCCCGATGTAAACGCCTTTCCACCCAACTGGTACACTTATCCTGAGCCAGACATTCTGAAACGGACAGGCGATTATTTTTTGATGCAAAACCAACACTTGCTGATGAAGGTGCCCAGTGCTATTGTAAAGCAGGAATACAATTATCTGATTAATCCTGCGCACGCCAAAGCAAACAAGATTAAAGTAATGGCTAATGAGCCATTTACCTTTGACGAGCGGTTATTGAAAGACTAAATTATAGCTTAATGACCTTCCCACGATTATCCTCATCCTGATGGCTATGCGGGCGAGGCACGCTTTTTACAATACTCACCAGCGTGTGCCCAATGGCACTCATGGCTCCTACCCCAAATTTCAGGAATGGTTTCATTACATCAAGATTAGAATTGTGCACATCTGCTGCGTGACCTTTGGCACTGTTGAGTTGTTTATTATGCTCCCTCATTATTTTCGATTATTTAATCATAGGTTAATTAAATAACCACAAATGGAAATTTTAGTTTGAGGTATGATGCGATTTTATTAAGTAGAATCCGCCAGTTTGTCATCCCAAACGAAAGTGAGTGATCTTTTCGATTCTGCATTCTAATGATCAATCCGAAAAGATCTCTCCCGTTGGTCGAGATGACATAATATTATTAAGAAATCTGATTACAAATCTGTTACCCGGCTACGCAAACGTTTGACGTAGTTACGAAAATCAAGTACCACGCCGGCGAAGAAGTAGAAAATGAGCGGGAAGCCCACCGATAAAAACGAGGTATAAATAAAAAACAGCCTGATTTTGGCAATAGAGATATTGAAGCGCTCGCCCAGATAGGTGCATACCCCAAATGAGTAACGTTCAAAAAAAGTGAGGATGCGCTGTATCATTCCAGGCCAACTTTAGTATCTTATTACCAACGCCGCATTGCAGGCATTTCTTATAATTACAGTAACTATTTTTTAATTCCAGTAATCCCTGCGACTCAAAGGCGGTGTTCAATTTCACTCCTAAGTTAACAAATTCTTCTATGATGTTGTTCTGCTCGGCAGGCAAATTCTCTAATAATTGTAAACTTCTGCTTACAAAGTGCTGCTGTTGCTGCTGTTTTCCATAACTAAACAGAAATAAAGCCACCGTATTAAGCAACAAATTATCAATTGCACCGGCACCCAAATTTTTTGCCGAAGGCTTTGACTCCGCATCAAAACGGTAATGGGTTTGCCAATATTCATTCACCTGCAAGCCGGTAAAAAGATCGCGCAGAGTAGCAACTTCTTTATAATCTAAGACCTTACTGAACAAATGAGTACTGCCGGATATCAGCGCCGCAAACTGCGCCAAACGAACAGTCGGGAAATTTTGCGGGCGCAGACGCAAAAATTTCCAAAGATGCTTCTCTATCGGCGTTAGCTGATACTTCTTCCGCAAAAAAGCGTATTCTTCTTTTAGCTTTCGCGGATACTCATCCTGCACATCATCCTCCAGAAAGCCGGCCTGACCAAAGATCAATGCTTCGGTTTGCAATGCACTGTTTTTATGTTTACCGAGGATTTGCTGTGGTAATGACCTCGCCAGCAATTCAAACGGCAGCGCATTTATCTTAAAACCAAAATTGGCCGCCAGGAAATGGTAAAAAGTCTCCTCCCAATCGCCCCGGTTTTGTTCAAGGGCTTGCAATACCGCTTTTGATTTCTTCTCCAATCGTTCCACTAAAACGCGGGTAAGCCAGTTACGCAGGGTCAGGCTGTCTACATTTGCTATCGTCCCCTCGCAAGGGATAAATTGCTGATTGCTGAAGATAAGCTGATGGTAGCGATTATAAAGCGATTCGGGAATGCGGTCTTTCAGTTCAAGCGTGGGTACTTTGCGGCCGTCGTTCAACATTAAAGGCACGTCATCACGGTAAACCACATGCAGAATCACATTTTCATAAGCGCCATCAGTTTGATGGCCATGCCGCTGCCAATCTGAGGAATTGACATGAAGTTCCACATTACCTGCCCAGGTGGTATCGCCAATCCGGATACGGGCATTTTGAAAATCGGGACCACCATCGGTATGCGCCAGTCCGGCAGAAAAGATTTCGATCTCCTGATCATCGGTAGTGCGCAATCCTGCGCGCTCAAACAGGCGAAACTTCCATAGGTAATGCAACAGGTCTTCTGTGATAAGCATGTGTTAAGCTGAAAGGTTAAAGGTAAAAGCCGAAAGATTAAAGCATAAAGCTAAAAGCTTTTTTGAAAGCGCGCAAGTGTTTTGCTTAAAATTTTAGCAAAAAAAAGAAAGCTTTATGCTTTTAGCTTTGGTCTTTCAGCTTAAATCTCAATCTTCAGTCCGTCATAAGCCAGCTTAATATGGGGAGGCAATTTTTCAGACACATCAGCATGTTTACCAAGGCGGTGACTGATGTGGGTGAACCAGGTTGTTTCGGCACCTATTTCCTCGGCAAAGGCCACGGCCTCATCAAACGTAAGATGAGAGATATGCGGCTCAAACTGTAGTGCGTTAATCACTAAAGTTTTGGTTCCTTTTATTTTTCGTTTTTCCGTGTCAGAAACTGTTTTGGCATCAGTAATATAGGTAAAATCGCCAATGCGGAAACCAAGGATAGGCAGCTTATAGTGCATCACCTCTATGGGTATAAATTGGATGCCGCTTACATCAAAAGATTCAGAACCGATGGTATGCAACACCAACTCGGGGATGCCGGGATATTTAAACTCGTGAAAAACATAGGAAAACTCACGCTTCAATGCTTCCTGTACACGGAGGGTGGCATAAACATCAACCGGTGCCTGCTGAAAATAGTTAAAAGCGCGGATATCATCCAGTCCGGCAATGTGGTCTTTATGCTCGTGCGTAAAAACAATGGCATTAAGGTGCTTCACCCGCTCGCGCAGCATCTGGTAACGAAAATCGGGACCAGAATCTATGACGATGTTTTTACCGTCGGCTTCCAACAGAATAGCGGTACGCAAGCGGTTATCACGCGCATCTGTGCTGGCACATACCTCGCACGGACAGGCAATAACGGGTACGCCCTGTGATGTTCCGGTACCTAAAAATGTTACTGTCACAGCTCCAGGGTGGTTTGTTTTAATTGTTGCAGAAAGGCAAATTGCTTATCGTCAAGCAGGTTAATATCAATCTCCACCTCGCGGATCAGCTGCGCCACGGCATTAATACGGCTCTCCAGGTTAGCGTACTTATTTACCATTACCATTTTGCTGCTCAGTAACATACATGCTCCTGTTTTAAAATTCCCTTTCTCATAACGCACGCGATAGCCTGCTGTTTTTAACAACAGCTCCAATTTTTCGAGCGTATGGGTGGTCATGGTTAGCATGGTTTCAAAAATAGTTTTTTGAGATGAAAGGTAAAAGGCGAAAGGTTAAAGGTTGTTTTGTTTTATATTTAAATAATGAAACCTGCCTTATATATTCTCATTACTATTCTCCTTCTTTCTTCATTTGCAAGGGCCCAAAACTCCGCAAAAGAACAAGCTATGAATTTTGTAAAAACATTAAAGGTTAAAGGAGTTGATACTATTATTTGTTATCATCCCTATTGTACAGGCGGCATGGTAATAATAACCGATACTACTAAATGCCAGGTTAACGATACTTACTATATAATCTGGGCAGACCAAGGGAAAAACTTTCTAAATCAGTTTGATGATTGCTACACTTACATCGGTAAGGTAAACCAAGCCAACACAATTTTCAAGTTACTCAAGTTTCATTTTAATCAAATAAAAAAAGAACAGATTAAGCGGGTAAGCTATTGGGATGTATATAAAGGCAAACGGCAGTTAATGTCTGTAAGTATAGACCATTCATGCCACGGAAATTTCACCTTTTACATTGATTCAACGATGATAAACAAGCGCATAAACTATTTCGATTTAGAAACCAAGTTTACAGACGCTATATCAGAAAATACAGGACAGCGACTCAATATAAACTATAATTACAATCAACACACTTATCTTAAACGTTTGCTTGCCGAGGCCGAAAAATTAAAAAAGATTAAATTCAAGACCTTTCTACCCAATTAGGCATCACCTCAAATCCACCAACTCCACACCCGGATGCGCGGCTTTGTTCCACGTGAAAAGTGCATCTGCGGCCGGAGCGTTGGGAGTAAATGTATTGAGCGTATAAGTATAATGTGCACCACCTTTATCAAAAATAACGGCGCTGTATATCTGTTTTTTTGCTTTGTCGATCAGCAACCTCACTTTAAAAAAGTTCTTTGAGGCATCGATTGGGCTCAGCTCTATTACCTGGCAAACACGTCCGCCAACTTTCTGATCGCCGGTGTACAGGTATTTGTAGCCATGCTCATAAATGGTGAAAATAGTAGCCGGGTTCAGCGCGTCGTCGGCTTTGCCGGCATTATTTACCTGCACTTCTTTATCAGCCTTAAGGTAGGTCCATTGTGTTTTGCCATCGCTGATGATCTCCTGCTCTACCGCAGTTTTTGAACCGCCAGCATACATCGTTGCCTTAAACTTATTTTGTTTAGGTCTGACAATCAGCGTACCGTTGGTGGTCGATTTATCGCCCGCCTGTGGGTTATCCAGCGTAAAAGTAAAATCAGTTTTGATAGATGTATAAGTTTTATACTTCTGGCTTACCTGGTTCAGTATGGCCTTAGCCTGTGCATCTTGCTGGGCCGACGCCTTGAAACACGCAGTTAAAAGCAGGGCAATATATAGGATAGTCTTTTTCATGTTTTTGTTTAATACTTGTTGGATGGATTTTGTTTGTAAGGGTTTAAAAGCCTCACCCAAACCCTCTCCTTTGGAGAAGACCGAAGTCAGACTTACTCGCCCTTAGCCAAACTTTCCAGATGTCTTTCCAAACTATACTCATCCGGATATAGCACATCACGGGCCTTGCTGCCTTCAAACGGACCAACAATGCCAGCGGCTTCCAGCTGGTCAATAATACGACCGGCACGATTGTAGCCCAGTTTCAGCTTACGCTGAATGAGCGAGGTTGAGCCTTGCTGATGCAGTACAATCAACCGGGCAGCATCTTCAAACATTGGGTCACGGTCTGATGCGTCAAACTCTTTCGGACTGTCGTTACCGTCACCATCGCCTGCATATTCTGGTAGCAGCAGGGCTGTTGGATAGCCGCGCTGATTACCGATAAAGTCTGATATCTTCTCTACCTCTGGTGTATCCACGAAGGCACATTGCAGACGAATCAAGTCGCTGCCACTAGCCAGCAGCATATCACCACGACCGATCAGCTGGTCTGCGCCGCCTGCATCCAGGATAGTACGCGAGTCAATCTTTGACAGTACGCGAAATGCCAGACGAGCCGGGAAGTTGGCTTTAATAGTACCCGTAATAATATTAACCGACGGACGCTGTGTGGCAATAACCAGGTGAATACCAATGGCACGGGCCAGCTGCGCCAAACGGGCAATAGGCTGCTCCACCTCTTTACCGGCGGTCATCATCAGGTCTGCAAACTCATCTACCACCAGCACAATGAACGGCAGGAAACGGTGACCATCGTTCGGGTTCAGCTTGCGGTTAATAAACTTGGCGTTATACTCTTTCAGATTACGCACCTGCGCATCTTTCAGCAGGTCATAACGCTGATCCATCTCAATACAAAGCGAGTTAAGCGTATTGATTACCTTTTTGGTATCGGTAATAATCGCGTCGGCCTCATCGGGCAGCTTGGCCAAAAAGTGACGCTCTATCTTGCGGAACAAGGTTAACTCCACCTTTTTTGGATCCACCAGCACAAACTTCAGCTCCGCAGGGTGACGTTTATATAGTAACGATACCAGGATGGCATTAATACCTACTGATTTACCCTGCCCGGTAGCACCAGCCACCAGTAAGTGCGGCATCTTGGCCAGATCGGCAATAAATACTTCATTGCTGATGGTTTTACCCAGTGCAATCGGCAGATCCATCGGCGTGTTCTGGAACTTTTCTGTAGCCAGTACAGAACGCATTGATACCATCTCCGGATTCTGATTCGGCACCTCAATACCAATGGTACCCTTGCCCGGCATCGGTGCAATGATACGGATACCCAGTGCGGCCAAACTCAATGCAATATCATCCTCCAGGTTTTTAATCTTGCTGATCCGCACGCCCGGCGCCGGAATAATTTCATACAACGTAACCGTTGGCCCGATGGTCGCCTTGATCTTCTCGATCTCTATATTGTAGTGATTCAGCGTCTCCACAATCTTGTTCTTGTTGGCTTCCAGCTCGTCAGAGTTTACGGCGATCTTGTTAGAGCCATAGTTCTCCAACAGATCAAGCGGCGGGTGTTTATAGCTCGACAGATCCAGCTTAGGGTCAAACGTACCGAACTGATCTACCAACTCGTTCGCCTTCTTATCGGTATCGCTCATTTCAATGGCGGTTACCGGCGTTGGGCGCTCGGTTTCTACCGTCATGGGTATCTCGGTTTCTTCCGGTTCTGCTTCGGCTGTAACATCCGGAGTAAGTGTTACTGGCTCATGGCGAACGGTGTTTTCTACCGGACTGGTAAATTGCGGCACCACCGATTCCTCTTCGGCCGCAACCCGGCGCGGATTGATAACTGGTTCTTGTTGCATGCGCCCTCCCCGATCTACTTCAGCCTCTATCGGTACATGCTGGCGGCCATTTTTGCGCCACTCTACCGGTTCAGATATTTCTTCGTTTTCCAGTTCAACATCTGGCAAAACTATGTCATCGCCCAGGGCAACTGCGCTTTCGCGTTTGCGGCGCTCTGGCAATTTAAAGTCAATGTTATAAGCAATTACTAAGGCAACCAGTAGTGCAAATATCAGCAAACAGCCGGTACCGGCCTGCCCAATCTGGGTATCCAGGTAACGGTTAGTTACAAAGCCGAAACCACCCTCTGCAAAGTGCGGGTAATCGCTCACAAAACTGTGTATAAAACCAATGGTCATTGATATAAACACAATACCAAAACAGGCGTACCCAAGCGTTTTAGTGATAGAGGCGAGTTTTACCTTGAACAGCAAACGATAGCCGATTATAAAGAACACTACAATAAAGATGAACGATGCCACCCCAAACCACTCATAAATAAACTGGTTGGCCAGCAAGGCCCCAAATTTACCCAGCCAGTTATCTACCACCGCATCCTGCGGACCAGCAATCTGCGCGCTATGCTCGGTCTTCACAAAATTGCCCCAGCCGCCATTGGCCGCAGCCACATAACTCTGATCTTGTTCGCCGGTGAACAGGTATGATGTAAAGGCAATACAAAACAGTACCGACAGTGCCAGAAAAACCAATCCCGCAATTTTGATTAGCCTGCCTTCCTTCAAATTAAAGGTAGGCAAACTCTCCACGCGTTGCTTGAACGGGCGCGAGCGTTCGGCTTTGCCTTTGGCACCTTCGGTGCTTCTATCGTCCTTAAAACTATTTCCTTTAAACTGGTTTCCTCTTACCGGCATCCTATTTCACTTAGTACACAAATATAATTTTTTTATCAATACGTCATCCCGCGCTAAAATTTATGGCAAGAAGAAGCCTCCCCCGGCCTTCTCCAAAGGAGAGGGAGATTTAGTCGCTTTCTTAGAAAAGCCTTCTCCTTTAGAACGGGTTGGGTGAGGCTTTTTGAAAAGCACTAACAGTAATGCTTCGGTCCCGGTAGTCCCGTTTTCCGTTCCAAGTCCTCATTCCGCTACGCTACATTCCGGGCTTTCCACTGCAACCGGGTTTAGGGGTGAGCGGTCTTCCGATTTATGCAGAGGCAAAATACCTTGTGTCTCCCACATGCAAAAACCGGCAGATCATCATACCCTACAAGAGACGCAAGGTATTGCGTCTCTACGTCAAAACCCAGAATCAAACATTTGAAACCTTAACTTAAATTAATCCTTCCGGATAAGCCGGATTAGCTCCCCGCTGCGTAGTAACATAAGCGCCCACGGCACAGGCCTTATTCAATAACTTTTGAATATCTTGTTCGCCAGCCAGCAGGCCCGCTACAAAAGTGGCCAGGAAAGCATCGCCGGCGCCAACCGTATCTACCACCTGTACCTGCTGACCAGCGTGCTCGTAAAAATGTCCGTCATGCCATACCAGCGCGCCTTCTGCACCGCGGGTAACAATAATGGTTTGGTTATGATAAGTTTTCTGAAATTCTATTAATTTCCCCCGCAAATCATCATGGCTGCAGCCGATGAGCATAATGGCTTCCTCCTCGTTCATCTTAATCACCTGAGAGCGGGCGGCCAGCGCCTCGATAGTTGTGAGTTCATAATGCGGGGGACGCAGGTTTACATCAAAAGCGCGCAGATTATGACTTTCATCAAGTAGCGTATGCAGAGCGGCACGCGTATTATACTCGCGACAAGCCAGACTACCGAAAACAATAGCATCGGCTCCCTTAGCGGCGGCAATCATAGCCGCATCAGCCTGTACATTATCCCACGATACCGGTTGCGGAATAATATAGGTAGCCTGGTTCTGTTCATCCAGCTGAACGGTTACCTCGCAGGTAGGCAGCTCCACATCCCGTTGGATCAGGTTGGAGTATAAACCGGTGCACGTTAAAAAAGCAACCAGTTCATCGCCAGAGGCATCGGCGCCTATCCTGCTGGTCATTTGTGCATCAATACCTTGCTGCCGCAGGTGTCGCGCTACGTTCATAGGCGCGCCGCCTGGCTTCTTTTCATCACCAAAGGCATCCCATAACACCTCACCGAAGCATAATACTTTATTAGCCATTTTATTGCTTTTCAAAACCTGCAAAGGGCAGGCACCGGGTTAAATCGAGTTTCAATATCCATTAAATTGTTGACATGAAAAAATGTTTGACACCAAGGGGTAAAAGCCGCACAACAGCAAACGGTGGAATTAGAATATAATTAGAATCCTGAAAATCTTTCAGACAGCGAAAAATCATGATGCTGTTTTCATTACATTTGGCAATCAATAACCCCTTATAAACCAAATAGAAACCTATGCCAAAACATTTATTATGGCTTTTGCTGCTGCTTACCGTTTGCAGGGCAAAAGCGCAAACCGCTGCGCCGGTAAATCCCAACTTCAAATTATTTTTTGAGAAAACCTATCTGCACACAGACCGCGATGTTTACCTGCAGGGCGATACCTTATGGTTTAAGGCCTACCTGGTAAACGCGCAGGATAACATTCCCATTGCAACCAGCAATAACCTGCATGTTGAACTGGTTGACGCTGGTGCAACCATCCGCGGCAGCGAAGTAATTAAGTTAGATAACAGCTCGGGGCATGGCGATTTCATACTAGACACTGTGCCCGCCGGCACCTACCGCCTGCGTGCCTACACCAACTGGATGCGCAACTTTGGCGACAACTTTTTCTTTGAAAAACGTATCACCCTGCTGCCATCAGCAAGTGGAAAGGCAACCGCCAACAATGCTGCAAAAACCGGAGCAACCGGCACAACACCGGCACCCGTTATGGCCACCAATACATCCGCATCTCCAACCGTCCGTTTTTTCCCAGAGGGCGGCTCGTTAGTTGAGGGGCTGGGCAGTATTGTAGCCGTAAAAGCCGAAGATGGCGACGGATTAGGCCTGCCAGCCACAGGCGCGGTGCTCTCTGCTACTGGCGATACCGTGGCCCATTTTAATTGCGATGCCGAAGGGATGGGCCTGTTTGCCCTGCTGCCTGTTGCCGGGCAATCATACAAAGCGGTGGTACTGCTAAATAAAAAACCTGCTACGTTCCAGTTACCATCGGCCTTGAAAGAAGGTTTGGCCTTGCAGATCAGGCAATCAGATAGTTT
>Ga0153918_1000236_pt1 | contig 32578 bp, 35 predicted proteins | sample TSFL002MetaG_FD_104687 | JGI IMG/M metagenome (GOLD analysis project Ga0153918, IMG submission 104687) | Attine ant fungus gardens microbial communities from Florida, USA - TSFL002 MetaG | ecosystem: Host-associated > Fungi > Mycelium > Unclassified | place: USA: Florida, Paynes Creek Historic... | reverse complement strand
ACCAGGACAACATCATCGGCCGCCGCTTGAGCGACAACGAAGAACTCGATGAAGCGCCGGAGTCGGCCCACGTCAAGCGCACCGCCCAGGAAAGCTTCGCGCCAGAGGCCTTCATGGTGCGCCGCTCGGTAGCCTGGGCCGATGGCCGTGGCGCAGGCCTGGCGTTCGTTGCCCTGGGCCACAGCTTCGATGCCTTCGAAGTGCAACTGCGGCGCATGAGCGGCCTGGAAGACGGCATCATCGACGGCCTGTACCGCTTCAGCCGTCCCCTGACCGGCGGTTACTACTGGTGCCCACCCATGGCTGCGTCGGGTCTGGACCTGAGCGCGCTGCTGCAGGCCTGATGACATAACATCCAGATACAGATTCAACTGCCGGCGCAGGATAGAGCGGCTAGCCTTGGAAGTTTCCGACTTATGACGGGAGCTTTGCCATGTACAAGCGTCGCGATGTCCTACGCGCCAGTGCGGCTTTGGCGCTGGTTGCCGCCAGCCCCTGGCTGCAGGCCGCCGGCGCTGGCGGATTGCTGACGCGCAAGGTGCCGGCCACCGGCGAGGCCTTGCCGGTGATTGGTGCCGGTACCTCTGGCAGCTTTGAAGTCGAGGCCGGCTCTGCCGCGTACCAGCAGCTCAAGCTGGTGCTCAAGGCGTTCTTCGACGGTGGCGGCAAGGTCATCGACACCTCGCCCAATTATGGCGGCGCCGACCGCATTCTCGGCCAGTTGCTGGAGGAGGGGGGCTGGCACCAGCAGTGCTTCATCGCCACCAAGATCGCCGCCGATAGCCAGGCCGAAGCCCAAGCGCAATGGGCCGGTACGCTCAAGAGCCTGCGTACCGACACGGTCGACCTGTTGCAGATTCACAACCTGCGCGACTGGCAGACGCAACTGCCCTACGCACGCGAGCTCAAGCAGCAGGGCAAGACCCGTTATGTCGGTATCACCCATTACCTGAACAGTGGCCACGAAGACGTGGCGCGCATCGTCCGCAGCGAGCCGCTGGACTTCATCCAGATCAACTATTCGGTGAATGCCCCGCACGCCGCACGCGAGCTGTTGCCGCTGTGTCAGGACAAGGGCGTCGCCGTGCTGGTCAACCGCGCCTTCGACGACGGCCGGCTGTTTGCCAGGGTCAAGGACCAGGCCTTGCCGGCATGGGCGGCCGAGGCCGGAATCGGCAGCTGGGCGCAGCTGTTTCTCAAGTTCGTCATCAGCCATCCGGCCGTGACGACGGTCATCCCCGCGACCGGGCGCCCTGACCGCCAGCTTGACCAGCTCAAGGCCGGGCATGAGCCCTTGCTCAGCCAGGCGCAACAGCAAGCGCTGATCAAGCAGTTCGCCTGAGGCCATGGGCAACTGGCGCAAGCGCCTGGACGAGGGGCTGAGTATCCAGCCAGGCGAGGGTCCGGCAGTCATCGCTGGGCTGTTGTTGTTCTACCTGCTGTTCACCGGCTATTTCATGCTGCGCCCGGTGCGCGAAACCATGGGGGTGGCGGGTGGTGTCGACAACCTGCAATGGCTGTTTACCGGGACGTTCGTTGCCACCCTGGCCTGCCTGCCATTATTTGGCTGGCTGGCCTCGAAGGTACGTCGCCGGCGTATCCTGCCCTGGACCTACGGTTTCTTCGCCAGCAACCTGTTGTTGTTCGCTGTGCTGTTTGCAGTCAGTCCAGAGGACTTGTGGAATGCCCGGGCGTTCTACATCTGGCTGTCCGTGTTCAACCTGCTGAGCATTTCGCTGGCCTGGAGCGTGCTCACCGACCTGTTTTCCACCGAGCAAGGCAAGCGGTTGTTCGGCCTGCTGGCCGCCGGTGCCAGCCTGGGAGGCCTGAGCGGGCCGATCCTGGGCACCCTGCTGGTGGCGCCGCTGGGGCACGCCGGGTTAGTGCTTCTGGCCGCGCTGTTGCTGTTGGGCAGCGTATTCGCCTGCCTCGTGTTGCAACGCTGGCGCGATCGCAACCCGTTGGCAGTGGCGAATGAACAGCCCTCATCGCGCCCGTTGGGCGGCAATCCCTTTGCTGGCGCGACGGCCGTGTTGCGTTCGCCCTATTTACTCGCAATTGCCTTGTTCGTGACGCTGCTCGCCAGCGTCAGCACGTTCTTGTATTTCGAACAGGCTCGCATCGTCAGCGAAACCTTTACCGATCGTACCCGCCAGACTCAGGTTTTCGGCCTGATCGACACCGTGGTGCAAGCGCTGGCGGTCCTCACTCAGGTGTTTCTCACCGGCCGCCTGGCCAGGCGCCTTGGGGTAGGGGTGTTGCTGGTGGCGGTACCGCTGGTGATGGCTGCCGGCTTCGTATGGTTGGCCCTGGCGCCAGTCTTTGCCGTGTTCGTGGTGGTCATGGTGGTGCGCCGGGCAGGTGAATATGCGCTGGTGCGGCCGGGCCGCGAGATGTTGTTCACGGTGTTGCCGGCCGAAGACAAATACAAGGCGAAGAATTTTCTCGATACCGTGGTCTATCGCGGTGGTGATGCCCTGAGTGGCTGGCTCAAACGTGGCCTGGACCTGCTGGCTGATCACCCGCAACTGGCGATGCTGATCGGCACTGCGCTGGCGGTGGGCTGGGCGTTCACCGGCGCCTGGCTGGGAAGGCGGCAGCGCCAGGCAGAATCCGCTGGCGCGCCAAATAATCCATCGACGCTTATTTAACGCCACCGGTCCGAACCCTTCGCAATAAAACGAATCCCCCGTTATGGCCGAACTCCCACCTTATGTACGGCGCAGCGCCGTGCACCTTCGAAGCCACAAGAGGTGAGAGACCATGGCCAGCAAAGAGAACAGCCGCACCGGCAGCCAGGGTGGCAACAAGAACCCAGGCAACTTCGCCAACGACCGCGAAAAAGCATCCGAAGCAGGGCGCAAAGGCGGCCAGAGCTCTGGCGGCGGGCGCAGCAGCAGTAGCGAGTCGAGCCGCAAGGGCGGCCGTTCGTAACGGAGGGAACGCGGTGCCAGGGCAACCTGGCACCGCGATTGACCGCAATGGGAGGCCCTATGCACCTGAAGCCCCTGATCGTCTTGCTTGGCAGCCTCACGCTGCTCGGCGGCTGTTTCGACCGCGACAACAACCATCCTGGCAAGGACAACGACTCGAGCAAGGCGTCGGTGCAGATGCAGCAGCATGACGAAAAACCCGCGCCGCAACCTGCACCGGATCCAGAGCCTATGCCGCGAGATGACAAAAGCCAATGATTGCATAAGGAGCATGGCATGACGGTAATGACCCGCAACCTTGCCGCTGCCGCCGCAGCCCCGACGACGGACTGCCTGCTTAAGCGTTACCAGACCCTGCTGGAAGGGTTTGATGCGTGCGCCGCCCCTTGGCTCGAAAAGCAGCTCGCACGCGCCGAGCAACTGCAAGACGACCTGCCGGACTCGCCGGGCCAGTTGGCTGAGTGGAGTGCGCAGCATGCCGCCCAGGTGGCCAGCGATTACGCGGCCTATCTTGCCGAACGGCAGCGTGGTGCGCCGCGGCGCTATTTCAGCAATCGCTCACAGGCGATGTGGTTCCTGCAGCAGGTGGCGCCGACCAAGGCCGTGGACGGCGCCTGGCTGCAGGGCACCTTGCAGCACTGGGCAGACCCGCGCTACCACGGCTTGATCCGCACCTATCTGGAAGAGCTGGGCAACGGCGACCCGCGCTGCAATCACGTGCTGATCTATCAGCGTCTGTTGAGCCGCCTCGGTTCGCATCCGCTGTTGCTGCCTGATGACCGCTATCTGCAAGGTGCGTTGCAGCTTGCCTTGGGGCAACACAGTGAGCGCTTCCTGCCCGAGGTGATCGGCTACAACCTCGGTTATGAACAGCCGCCGCTGCACCTGCTGATCACCACCTATGAACTGGCGGAACTGGGCATCGATGGCCATTACTTCCAGCTGCATGTGACCATCGACAACGCTGCCAGCGGACATGCGCAGAAGTCGCTGGAAGCCGTGCAGCAACTGTGCCCCGCTGGTGAAGAAGCAGATTTCTATGCGCGTGTGCGTCGGGGCTATCGCCTCAATGACCTGGGCATCGACACCCCGGGCCTGATTGCCAGTTTCGACCTGCACGCGCAGCTGATCGCTGCGCTGGAGCAAAAAAGCCTGTACGGGCGCTTCATGCATGCCGACCGCTGCCGCTTGCAAAAGCGCACGATCAACCAGTGGCTGGCCGAGCCGGGCGCGATGCCTGCGTTTGTTGACGCCATGTGCGAACAAGGATGGATCAGGCGCGGAGAAGACCCCAGCCAAAGCCGTTGGTGGAAGGTGATCGAAGGGCCTTCGGCCCCGATGTACGGCGTTTTCACGGTTTACGAAAAGCAGCTTTGGCATGACTGGATAGCGGCTGACTGGCAAGCCCCGCTGCGCCGTGTGCAGCCCGGCAGTTGGGAGCCACAGTTGGACATGGACGCGGCACCAGATCCGTTACCCGCCGATCAGGACATCCCGGCACTGATCGAACGCATGCTGGGCAATCGCCATGCGTCCCCGGACGGCCTGCTGGCCACCCGGGCCTATCTGCAAGCCACAGGTCTCGCTCAGGAGGAGCCCCATTGATGATGCTGGAACCTCAACAAGCTCGCGCCGATGAGGCGCTGCTGCAACTGGGCAAGCGCTTGCGTGCCGATGGTTACCGCTTTACCTGCGTGACGCCTGCCACCCATGGGCGCAACAATGCGCGCGCAGGTGCCGAGCGCGCGACAACCTTGCGTGACGTGTTTGGCTGGAGCCGCCCCTTTGCGCCGTCTTTGCTGTCAGCTGATGAATTGCAGCAATTGCAGCAAGCGCAGCTACTCACCGAGGCAGAGGGTTTGCTGCGCAGCAAGGTGCGCTTCGCCAGCCTCGACGAGTTGTTGCTGGTGCATTCCGCTTACCCGACCGAGGCCAGCGATGCGGTGTTCTTTGGCCCCGACAGCTACCGCTTCGCCCAAGTCATCCATGACCACCTGCAGCGTCGCCATACGCGCGTACAGCATGCCGTGGACATCGGCTGCGGCAGCGGTGTGGGCGCCTTGCTCATTGCCCGGGCGGCGCAGCATGCCCAGGTCAGCGCGGTCGACATCAACCCCTTGGCCCTGCGCTACACCGCCATCAACGCTGCCTTGGCCGGGGTGAGCAATCTGTCGGTGGAACCGAGTGACTTGCTCGATGGCATTACCGGCACCTTCGACCTGATCGTCGCGAACCCTCCTTACATGCTCGATGCCGGGCAACGGACCTATCGCCACGGCGGTGGCTCACTGGGCGCAGAACTGTCACTGCGCATCGTCGAGCAGGCGTGTGAACGCCTCAGCGCCCACGGCTCGTTGTTGTTGTACACCGGAGTGGCCATCATCGAAGGTCGCGATGCACTGCTTGAGGCCGCGCGCTTGCGCCTGGCCGGCCCGCAATGGTCGTGGAGCTATCGGGAAATCGACCCCGACGTGTTCGGCGAGCAACTCGACGAAGCGGGGTATGAGCGGGTCGAGCGTATTGCCGCAGTCGCCCTGACCGTTACACGCAATGGGTAACGCCATGACGCTGCCTTGTACGTTCGGTATCGAAGAAGAATACCTGCTGGTGGATCTTGCCAGTGGCCGGGTGCCGGTGACGCCGCCCTTGACCGTCGCCCGTCGCTGCCGCGAGGTGTTGGGCAAGCACTTCGCCGAAGAGATGTTTCGCAGCCAGGTGGAGGTGGTTTCACCGGTGCTCGCCTCAACAGGGCAAGCCCGCGAGTTCTTTACCCTGAGCCGTCAACGTCTGCAGCAAGCCCTGGCCGCAGAGGGTATTGGCCTGTATGGCGCTGCCAGCCATCCCAATGCGCCGTGGCTGAAGCACAAGCCCAGGTCCTCGGCGCATTACCGGCAGGTGTTCGACGATTACCGCCACGTCGCACGCAGGTCGCTGGTCAATGGCCTGCATGTCCACGTAGGCGTGCCTGGGGGCTGCGACCGGATGCAATTGATCAACCGCGTGGTGGGCTGGTTGCCACTGTTCCTGGCATTGAGCGCGTCGTCACCGCTGTGGCAGGGGCAGGACACCGGCTACATGAGTTATCGGCGGGTGATATGCGGCGAGTGGCCGCACATGGGGCTACCCGAGCCGCTGGCCGACTGGGCGGCCTACGAGCGCTATCGGGCCTTGTTGCAACGCACCGGGTCGATGGCTGCCGATGGCGACTTCTGGTGGGCGATCAGGCCCTCACGACGCTTTCCGACCGTGGAGCTGCGTATTTGCGATGCCTGCCCCAACATCGAAGACGCGTTGTGCATCGCCGCGTTGTTCCGCCACCTTGTGGAACATTCTCTGTCGTATCGCCATCCCTGTGGCCCGCTGGTCCGGGAGCTTCGTTGGGTTGCTCAGGAAAACTACTGGCGGGCCCTGCGTCACGGCAGGCATGCCGAATTCATTGGTATCGACGAGCAACAGCCGGTCACGGCCGAGGGCTGGCTGGCTCAGCTCGAAAGCCAGTTTCCGATCGACACCGCGGACGCCGAACGGGGTTTCATGCATGCCCGGCAGATCCTGCGCGATGGCAACAGTGCCGACAGGCAGTTGGCCTGCCTGCGCCAAGCCCGTGACAACGGCTTGAACCCTGCCCAGGCGCAGCGCCAGGTGATCGACCAGGTGCTGCAGCAAGGGTCATGCACAGCGGCCAGCAGCGCTGCCTGAAATCATCGGCTTGCAATCCGTCGGGTTTGGCTGACAATGGCTGCGCATTTCGCCAGCCACCCGGACCCACTCCATGACCACGCCCCGCATGCTGCACGACACCCCTCTGGACGACATCCTGTTTGTCTTCGCCCTGGAAGACGAGGCGGGCAGCGCTTTCGCCGGGTGCAATGTGCTGTTCACCGGTATCGGCAAGGTTAACGCAGCAATCACGCTGACCCGGGCACTGCAGCGCCGTCGCCCGCGTCTGATCGTCAACCTTGGGTCGGCGGGCAGCCAACGTTACGGCAAGGGCGAAGTGGTGTGTTGCAACCGCTTCGTACAGCGCGACATGGACGTGACACCCCTCGGCTTCGCCCGCTATGAAACGCCGCTTTCGCAGCTGCCGGTCGTGCTCGAGCATGGTCTGGTCCAGCCTGGGGTGCCATTGGGCGTGTGCGGCAGCGGTGACAGCTTTGAAACTGGCCATGGCGAAGCGCCCTACGACGTGGTCGACATGGAGGCCTATGTGCTGGCCCGGATCGCACGGGATGAGGGCATCGAGCTGCTCTGCCTGAAATACATATCCGACGACGCGGGCAGCGATGCTGCCGGCGATTGGGCGGTGCAGGTCCATCTGGCGGCCGAAGCCTTGAAACGCGTGCTGTTCAGCCAGTCGCACTGAGGCGCAACTGGAATAAACCTTCCGCGCCCCCCGCAGTCAGTTGATGAAAGGGCCCGGCATTGCGGGCAGGGAGGTGACGGATGAGCTTTATCTGTTTGCTGCGTGGTTGCCATTGGCGCGCCATGCCAGAGGTTGAAGTTTCCGGGTTGCAGTGCCATTGCTGCGAGCGCTGCGGCACGCTGCGCTATTGCCAGCCCGGCCAACCGTAGGAGGCGCTCATGGCCAGGGCTATCTGGAAAGGCGCAATCAGCTTCGGCTTGGTGCACATCCCCGTTTCGCTCAACACCGCCGTGCGTACCGAGCGAGTCGATTTCGACTGGCTCGACAAGCGCAGCATGGAACCGGTGGGCTATAAGCGGGTGAACAAGGTGACCGGCAAGGACATCGACAAGGAAAACATCGTCAAGGGCGTGGAATACGAAAAAGGCCGTTATGTGGTGATCAGCGAAGATGAGATCCGCAAGGCGCGCCCGGAAGCCACCCAGACCATCGACATCTTCTCGTTCGTCGAAGCCAGCGAGATTCCGCTCCAGCACTTCGATACCCCTTACTACCTCAGCCCGGACAAACGCGGCGGCAAGGTGTATGCGCTGTTGCGCGAGACGCTGGAAAGTACCGGCAAGGTCGCCTTGGCCACGGTCGTGCTGCACACGCGTCAGCACCTGGCACTGCTGCGCCCGCTTGACGAAGCGCTGGTGATGATCACCCTGCGCTGGCCCGAGGAAGTGCGCGGGCTGGAAACGCTGGAGCTGGACAAGAGCGTGACCGACAGCAAGCTCGACAAGCGTGAGCTGGACATGGCCAAGCGGCTGGTGGAGGACATGAGCGGGCCCTGGACGCCCGACGACTATCACGACGCCTTTCGCCAGACCATCATGGACCTCGTTGAAGAGAAGGCCAGCAAGGGCAAGATCGCCGTGGTCGAGAAGGGCGAGGGTGGGGCCGCCGAGAAAGGGGCCGACATCATCGACCTCACCGAGCTGCTCAAACGCAGCCTGGGCGGCAAGGCAACGAAGAAGGCAACCTCCGAGAAGAAACCCGCCAAGCGCCCGCGCAAGGCTTCCTGAATGCTGTCCCGGCCTGTCAAACAGGTCGGGACAGGCCGCTACAGGCTCGCCAGATAGTCCCCGAAACCTTCCCGGGCGCGGCTGTCGATGCGGCTACTGGTGGCCACGCTGTGCCTGGCTGTCCAGACGATCTGTGCGCCGTCGGCCTCGAGGTCGCGCACCAACTGCACATCTTCATGTGCCGGCAGCGGCTGAAAACCGCCAACCCGCTCATAGGCGCGGGCACACACGCCCAGGTTGGCGCCATGGATGTGCCGATGGCCCTCCCGGGCCTCATAGCGGCTGAGGTACAGCTTACGCAGCGCCGCACGTTGCCAGGGCTGCCAGCGGGCGATATGCACCGTGCCGCACACCACTTCGGCCGTACACGCCAACTGCGACAGCAGCCAGTGCGCCGGCACCTGGCTATCGGCGTCGGTACAGGCCAGCCAGCTGGCGCCGCGTTCGAGCATCCAACGGGCCCCCAAGCGGCGTGCCATGCCGACACTGCCTGCCGCGACCTCCAGCGCATCCACACCATAGCGGGCGGTCACCCGGGCGCTGGCATCGACACAGCGGTCCAGTACCACGAGCACACGTACCCTATGCCCAGCCTGTTCGGCCAAGGCAACGGCGGCCGCCATCGCGGTCAGGCAACGCCCCAGTCGCCGCGCTTCGTTGTGCGCGGGGATTACCACGCCAATCATGGGCAGGTCTCGTCCAGGTCGACCACGCTGGGCTGGCATGACCAGTACTCAAGCATGAAGTCGGCCTCTTCATGGCGATAAACCGAAAACAGCGGCAAGTGCTTGGCCAGCAACTGGTGGACTTCCCGACCATCCTGCGGGCAACCGGCGATCGGATGCTTCCAGTGGCAGGCCAGCAGGCCGCCGTCATAGCTCAGGCTGGCGACCGATTGCTCGATCACCTGCAGCCAATCGGTGGGGTCCAGGTAGTAGCCGACCTCGCTCAGCACGACCAGGTCGAAGCGCCCTCCAGGCCAGTCACCCGGTAGCCTGGCTTGTTCAACCGAGGCGTTGGGCACCTCGGCCAGGCGTTGGCGGGCCAGCTGCACAGCGGTGGGGTCGAGGTCCTGGCACAGCAGATCGGCACAGCGCTCAGCCAGCAGCGCACTCAGTTCGCCATTGGCGCAGGCAGGCTCGAACACCCGTTGATAGCATTGGCGCGGCAGGCTGGCCATCACCAGTTCGCGTTTGCGCTTTTCATACCAACGGGTGCGAAATGCCCAGGGATCTTCGGTAGCGGCATACAAATCGGCGAAATACTGCGCATCGAGGCTCATGACTACTCCGTTCACAGGAACACCAGTTCGAAAGGTTGCAGCAGGCACTCCTGCAGGTGCGCAGGCAACACCGCAGGCTGCGGGCCGTCTGCCACCAACTGGCTGACATGGGCGGCGAGCGCCTTGCGTTTGCGTGCCAGGCTGGCTTCAGTGAGTTGCACCCGGTGGGCGCGCGGCCAGGGCAGGCGCGGGTCATCCGGCTGCGCCCAATGCCAGGCCCAGACCGGCACTTCGATCAGTTGTGCATTGCGCGCCAGCGCGGCCTGGGCCGCTGCCCGGCCAACCGCTTCGTGGTCACAGTGGCCATCGCCGCGCCAGGTCGCCATCAACAGGTCGTCGGGGCGCAGGCACTGGGACAGGTGGTTGGTGAGAAACGCTTCTTCACGGGGCAGGCCGCCATCCTTGAGGTTGAGCCTGCGCCACTCCAGGCGGTTGGGGTCCAGGTCAAGCTGGACCAAGGCCTGCCGACTCTCCAGTGGCCGCTGACGGCGCAGGCGATGCTCGCTCCATTGCGCCGAGCCCGGGTGGCTGCCTTCGCCATCGGTTGCGGAAATGATCAGCAGATCAGCCTCACGGCCGCGAAAGTGGGTAAGCAAGCCGCCTGCCATCAGGATCTCATCATCCGGGTGCGGTGCGACCAGTACCAGCCGGCGCCCGGGTGGGCAGAGCTGCTGCGGGGTCATCCAGGTGGCCCGGGCCAGGTGGGCCGCGTGTTGCCAGGCCGACCACGGCGTACCGCTGCTGGCCTGGATCAGGTCTTCGCTCATAGTTGCCACGCTCCTGCCGGTACCTGTGCCACCTGTTGGCCCAGCGCGGCCAGGTCCCGTTCGGCATGGCTCTGGCGCAGGTAGACCGGCAGGTCGGCACTGAGGCGAGCGAAATGGCTGTTGCGGCAAAATGGGCTCGCGCCCAGCGCCCGGCCGACGTGGTTGATGACGTGGTCGACCGCCTGCTCCACCTGGGCGCGGGTGCGGCGTACTTCGAAACTGGCATCCGCGTCGGGGTGCTGATCAATCCAGTGCGCACATTCGCGTAATGCGGCGCGGGCGCCATACAAGGCGGCATCGACCGCGCCGAGGTGAGCCTGGGCATGGACGTCGGGGTGCGGGTTGCGACAGTAGGCGCGCAGATAGTCCGCCAGGGCTTCCGCTGCGCCGTACCAACAGGCGGCAATACCGGCGCCGCCATGCCAGAATCCCGGGCGCGACAGGTATTGCCCGGGGCGGCCGATGGCAGTGCCAGGGGAGTTGTCGAAGGTCACTTCGATGCTGGCGGTGGTGCCCATGCCCACCGCCTGCCAACTCTCGATGTTCAGCCCCTGGCTGGGTTGCGACAGCTCAATGGCAACCAGTTGCGGTTGGTCACCCTCGGCCCAGGCGGTAATCAACGCCCGGTCGATCTGCAGGGCACCTGAACACCAGGCCTTGCGGCCGGCCAACCGCACGCTGTCACCATCACGCGCCACAATCTGCGCGCGGGCGTCGGGCGGTTCTGCTGCCCAGACGCCCCATATGCCGTCGGCGACAAGGTGGGCGGCCCCGCATTCGGCCAATATCGCCATCGCGTCGGTATGCCCTTCATACAATTTGGCCAAGGCCAGGTCACAGCCCGCCACCCGCGCCAGGGTCTGCCAGCGCCGCAAGGTGCTGCCCTGACCCGGCAATGGCAGCAGGTCCAGCTGATCGGCGCGTAACGCCTGGATCAGTTGCGGCAGCTGCGTGTCGAGGTTCAGTGGTTGTGGTCGCTCGCAGAAGTCGCGTAGCAGGCGGTCGAGGTTGTTCAGGTCGAAATCCTGGATGATGCTCATGCCAGCCCCATTTTCTTGCGCATGCCTGCGGTAATGGTTTGACGGGTCCTGACCATCTCGGCCCATGGGTCGTCCACCTCGGCCAGGCGTTCGCGCAGGTTGCCGATGTGCCATTGGTTGGCGCCCTTGAGCTGGCCCAGTTCCTCTCGCCAGATCGGTACCGAAACCGGCAGCCCCTCCCGCGCCCGCAACGAGTAGGCGCAGACAGTCGTAGCACCTTTGCCGTTGCGCAGGTAGTCGATGAAGATCTTGCCGACCCGGTTCTTTGGCCCTGATACGGCGCTCAAGCGGTCGGGGAACAACCTGGCCAGGTAAGTGACGATGGCGTGGCTGAAATCCTTCACTTCATCCCAGCCGGCACGGCGTGTCAGCGGCACCACCAGGTGCATGCCCTTGCCACCGCTGGTTTTCAGAAAGACCTTGAGCCCGAGCTCGTCAAGCAAGGTGAGCGTCAGTTGCGTGGCATCGAGCATGGCTTTCCACGGCAGCGCCGGGTCGGGGTCCAGGTCGAGCACGAAGCGGTCAGGCTTGTCGAAGTCCTTGTCGGTACCGTTCCAGGTATGCATCTCCAGCATGTTCATCTGCACGGCGCCGAGCAATGTGTCGGGGCGGTTGATGACCATTGCCGCCTGGCCGGCCTCGGCCTTGTCATAACTGACCACGTTCGGGATGTGCAACTGGCCGGCGTTTTTCTGGAAGAACAGCTCGCCGCCCAGGCCATCGGGGGCGCGCACCAGTGCGACCGGGCGGCCCTTGAGCTGCGGCAGGATCCATTGGCTGACCGCCGCATAATACTCGGCGACCTCGCGTTTGGTGGCACCGACAGTGGGGTCGATGACGCGGTCAGGGTGGGTCAGGCGCAGCTCACCGAGGTCGTGCGGCAGCTCGGCTTGCTTGCGTTTGGGTACGCTCTTGCCAGGCATGGCGCGCTCCAGGTCGATATCGGTGGCTGGCTTGTCGTCGCGCAGCCCGTGGAACACCGAATGGCGCACCACGCCGTCGCGGGTCATCTGGGCATAGGCAACCTCAGCCAGCAACTGTGGCTTCAGCCAATGTACGCTGCGCGCCTCGGCCCCTGTAGGCGGCTTGGGCAGGGCAGGCTTGTCGATTTCCAGGGGTTTGAGGCGGGCAAGGATGCTGTCCAGGGTGGTGGCGCTGAAGCCTGTACCGACCTTGCCGGCGTAACGCAGCTCGCCGCTGTCGTCGTCATGCAGCGCCAGCAACAAGGCGCCGAAGCCGGTGCGGCTGCCCTTGGGGTCAGTGTAGCCGACGATCACGAACTCCTGGCGTTGCTTGCACTTGAGCTTGACCCAGTCGGCACTGCGCCGGCCGACATAGGGGCTGTCGGCGCGCTTGCCGATGAGGCCTTCGAGTTCCAGCCGGCAAGCGCTGTCGAGCAACGAGTCGACAGGCTGGTCGAAATCCTGCGAGTACCTGAGCACTTCCGATTCATTGTGTTCGAGCAAGCGGCGCAAGGCCTCACGCCGTTCCTGCAAGGGCACCGTGCGCAGGTCCTGATCGCCCAGATACGGCAGGTCGAAAACGTAGTAGCAGATCTGTTCATCACGCTCGGTATCGAAGGCGTTCTGCAGGGCCTGGAAGTCGGCCTTGCCGTTTTCGTCGTTGACCACCATCTCGCCATCGAGCCAGGCGCGATCCACGCCCAATGCCCGCAGGGCCGCTACTTGCCCAGGCATCTTGGCCGTCCAGTCGTGGCCATTGCGAGTGAACAGGCGTACATCGTCACCGTCGATACGGGCAAGTATGCGATAACCGTCGAATTTCACTTCATAGTGCCAGTCACCTGCTGGCGGCGAGTCGACCAGGGTTGCCAGCTGGGGTTGCAACCGATCGGGCAGTGCCGCCTTGACCGCGCTGCCTGTGGGCTTTTTGGCCGGCTTTGCAGGCGCGGCACGCGGATGCAAGGTGCGATCGCTGATGACGCTGTCCGGTTGCGCCTCGACGATGCTGTAGTCGTCTTCACTGCGGGCCTCGCCATCGTGGGACTTGACCAGCATCCATTGCTCTTTCTTGCCCGCCAGGTGGGTGCGAAAGAGGTTCCATACGCCCGCCAGCTTTTCACCCTGCAAGCGAAAGCGCAGCTTGCCCTTGGCATAGGCCTGCCGAGGGTCGCCTTCAGGCTCCCACACCCCCCGGTCCCAGACGATCACATCGCCGGCACCGTAGTGCCCCTCAGGGATATGCCCCTCGAAGTCGGCGTAGTCCAGCGGGTGATCCTCGACGTGCACCGCCAGGCGCCGCACCTTTGGATCGAGCGAAGGGCCTTTGGGTATTGCCCAGCTTTTCAGCGTGCCGTCCAGTTCCAGGCGGAAGTCGTAGTGCAGGTGGCTGGCATCATGCTTTTGTATGCAGAACTGCAGTGCGTGGGCGCGTTTGGCCCGGCCTCCCTTGCCGCTGGGCTCGGGCGTGGCGTTGAAATCGCGCTTGCGCTCGTATTCTTCGAGAGGTTTGGCCATGGCAGGCTCCGGAATCATCCGCTGTCTGTAGGTTGGGAGATGGCCAGTCGCCCGGTAGTTCAAAAAAACTCTGAATCATCCGCAGCTTGGCGCAGTCGACCGCAGGTAAGCCATAGAAGGAGAGCCGATATGTCCGGACCAGATGACCCTAAGCCATACACCCCGACAGAGATCGATGACACGGAGGACCGCATGGGCAGTGTCCATGAGCTGGACTTCAGTGACCGCAACGATGATCGAGTGGGCCGGGTGGGTGACGAGCGGCCTGCACAGGAAGTCGACCAGGAGTTTCCCCCCAGGCGGGTTGCCGAAAGTGGCATGAGCGGAGGGGAAGCGTTGAGCGACAGCTTGCATGAAGACAATGTCACCTATGACGACCTGAGCCCTGACACGCTGCTGGACGAAACCGGTGCCCGCGACCCCCATGAACCGGGTGACGGCAGCGGGCCCGCGGACAAAACCCTGCGTCATGTGGATGCCGAGGAGATCGGCGGTGGCATCGGCCTCGACGAAGCGGAACTGGCGCGTTCCGCGCCGTTGGACGGCGAGCCGTGGACAGACGACGTCATAGATGATGAACAGGGGAAAACACCATGAACGAGCAACGTTGTGCCTGCAACCATTGCAGTTGCACTGTCGACGCCAACGCCGTGCAGCAGGGCGGCAAAGCCTACTGCTGCGAAGCCTGTGCCAGCGGCCACCGCAATGGCGAGCCCTGCCGAATGGCCGATTGCAAGTGTGGCGACATGGAGCAGCCGAAGGAGAGCAACGTCGACAATGCCTTGGATGAGACCTTTCCAGCCAGCGACCCGATCTCACCCTGACAGGCGGGTCGTCAATGGGTTTGCCAGATACCTTCGTTACGCTCGCAATCGGCCCGGGCCTGGCCAAGGCTTGGGGTGTCGTAATAGTAGGTGACCACCCTGGCATCCTTGGACAGGGCCGGCCTCGATGAAGGCTGGTCCTGCCCGGCTGCTTTGGGGTTGGCCAGGGTTTCCTGGGTCAACGGCGCGATGCAGCTGCCCACGCTGCCATCGGCGCAACGCGCCACCTTGTGTTTTTCCGTGCTGAGCATGTCCTTGCTCTCGTTGCTGCACGACCAGTTGATGGCTTCGGCGGGCATGTTGCTGAAGCTGTAGCAGGTACGCTGCTCGACGGGCTTTACCGCCTCGCTGGATGAGCGGGTCAGCACATCGCAAGCCTCTGCGAAGGCTTCGCCGCTGGCCAGGCTGGCGAGCACCAGCATCATTGCGGGAACGCGCATGATTACCTCCAGGCCTTCTAGGCCGGTTTGTCGCGCTGGCGCATGGCCTTGGCGCGCTTTTCCAGGATCAGGTAAGTGAGTACGGCAGCCACCAGCGGTATCAGGTAATACAAGGTCCGATAGCCCAGCAGCGCCGCCACCAGCGTGCCTTGGCCAAGTTGCCCGTGCAGCAGCGCAAGGAACACCGTTTCGAGCACCCCAAGGCCGGCGGGTATGTGGGCGACCACCCCGGCCACGCAGCTGATCAGCAGGATGCCGAGGATCGATGGGTAGAACGCCTCGCCAGGCAGCAGCCAGAAAATCAGCAAGGCCATCATCGCCCAGTTGCTGGCGCCCAACGCAACCTGGCACAGGGCCAGACGCAGCGAGGGCAGGGTGACTTCGTGCTCACGCCAGCGCCACGTGCGCTTTTTCGCCAGGCCGCAGGCCAGCAGGTAGCCGATCGCGATCGCCAGCAACAGCACGCCGATCAACCGCAGGCCGCCAGCCCCGACCGCCCAGTTGGCCGGCAGCTTGACCAGGCCCAGGGAGAACACGCTACCGGCCAGCAGCATGTAGCCCATCCAGTTGGTCAGCAGGCCCAAGGTGAGGATGCGGGTGATGGTGGGCGTATCCAGGCCCAGGCGGCTGTACAGGCGGTAACGCAAGGCCACACCGCCGACCCAGGTGGTGAAGTTGAGGTTGAAGGCATAGCACACGAAGGCTATCGGCAGCACCTGGCGGGCGGGCAACGAGTGGCCGGTGTAGGCCCGGGCCAGCAGGTCGTAGCTGGCGAAGATCAGGTAACTGCACAGCGCCAGGGCCAGGCCGATGGCCAGCGTGCTCGGCTTGTAGGCCAGCAGTGACTGGCGCACCTCGTTCCAGTCAAGGTTGCGCGCAAGCACGTACAGCAGCACCGGTATCAGGATCAGGAACGCCACGGTGAACAACCGCTTGCCCCAGATTTGCCAGTTTTTTTGCGCCATCAGGTGTTGCCCTCATGCAGATCGCCCTCGGCCTCGACTTCCGGCTGCAGCGAACGCAGGCGCTGGCGGTGGGCGGGGAACCAGCCAGCGATCCGCGGAAAATGCCGGATAACGTGGAAACACACGAAGATCAACGGTGCGCGCCACCAGTAGCCACGGATCATGCGCTCCAGCGTCACCGGCTTGCATTGCTCGTCAGCCAGTGCCTGCAGGTGCTCGTACAATTGCTGGTTGAATGCCGGGTCACGGATGAACAGGTTGGCCTCGAGGTTGAACGACAGGCTCAAGGGGTCGAGGTTGCTGGAGCCGACCGTGGCCCACTCGTGGTCGACCAGCGCCACTTTGCCGTGCAGTGGTCGCTGGCAGTATTCGCGGATGCGTACGCCGTCGCGCAGCAGGTAGTTGTAGAGCAGGCGCGACAAGGCGCGTACCCAGCGCATATCGGGCTGGCCCTGCAGGATCAAGGTGACCTCGACACCACGGCGGGCAGCGTTGCGCAATTCTCGCATCAGGCGGTAGCCGGGGAAGAAATAGGCATTGGCCACCACCACCCGCTCGCGCGCCGAGCGCAGGGCTTGCAGGTAGTGGGCTTCGATATCGGTGCGGCGCAGGCGGTTGTCGCGTTCCACCAGCACCGCCTTGCTCGAGCCCGTCGGTGCCGTCTGCGGCCGTACCTCGCTGGGCGGCTCCAGCACCGGAGCCATCAGCCTGCGGCTGGCGGCATGCACCTGCGCCACCACCGGCCCGGTCACCTCCACGGCGTAATCCTGCTTGGCCATGGGGCCAAAATCGCCCAGGTGGTCAGCGCTGTAGTTGATCCCGCCGATAAAGGCCCGCTCGCCATCGATCACCACGATCTTGCGATGCAGGCGCCGGAACAGGTTGGTGCGCATGCCGGCTACCCTCGGTTGCGGGTCGAAGGCATGGAAGCTGACACCGGCATCGGTCAGCGCTGCCACGAAGCTGTCGGGCAGGTCGGCGGTGCCGTAGCCGTCCACCGCCACCTCTACCCGTACGCCGCGCCGGGCAGCATCGATCAGTACGCCCTGCAGTTGCTGGCCGACCTTGTCGTCGAAGATGATGAAGGTTTCCAGCAGGATCTCTTCCTGTGCCTGGGCCATTGCCTCGAATACACGGGGGTAATACTGCTCGCCATTGATCAGTAGTTCGATACGGTTGCCATCGACCCAAGGTCTGTTCACAGGTTGATCTCCGCAGCCAGTGGAGCATGGTCGGACAGATGCGACCACGGATACATGGACAGCACCTGAGCCTTGGTCGGCATGGCATTGCGCAGGTAGATGCGGTCCAGGCGCAGTAACGGCAGGCGCGCCGGAAAGCTGCGGGCAGGGCTGCCGAAGTGTTCGCCAAACGCCTCCACCAGGCGCCGGGAGAGCACCGCGTCGGCCTTGAGCCGCCAGTCGTTGAAGTCGCCGGCGATGATCACCGGCGCTTGTGCCGGCAGCCGGTCCAGCAGTTGCAGCAGCAGCTGCACCTGGCTTTGCCGGTGCGCTTCGCGCAGCCCCAGGTGCACGCAGATCGCGTGCACCTGCTCGTGCCCGGGCACCTCCAGCCGGCAATGCAGCAGGCCGCGCTGTTCGTTGCCCTGGATCGACACGTCGAGGTTCTCATGGTGAGTGATCGGGAATTTCGACAGCAGGGCATTGCCATGGTCACCGTCGGGGTACACCGCGTTGCGGCCGTAGGCGAATTGCGGCCACATGCTGTCGGCGAGAAATTCATACTGCGGCGTCTCTGGCCACGCTGGGTGGCGCATGGCGTGCTGCTGATGGCTGCCATGGACTTCCTGGAGAAACACCAGGTCGGCCTGGGTGGCGCGCACGGCTTCGCGCAACTCGGGGAGGATGAAGCGCCGGTTGAACAAGGTGAAGCCCTTGTGCACGTTGATGGTCAGCACGTTCAGCCGGTGCACGGCGGTCACCTTGTCGATGATGCAGCGCGGCGAGGGCAGGGTCTTGTTCACAGCGGCACCTCCGGCTCCACGCCCGGCTCGGTGAGCAGGTGGTAATCGAGCTTGAGCTTTTCCAGCAGGCGCCGCGCATCGTAGGGCGCATGCACTTTCTGATCGTTGTCGAAGTAGCAGTAGACATCGCGCGACGCCCGTTTTGGCGGCGCCTTGGCCACGACCAGTTGCGCATCTTCCACCTGGCCACCTGCGGCCCAGGCCTGGATGCGCTGCTTCCAGCGTTTCAGGGCACGCGCCGTGTAACCACTGCTGTAGAGCTCGACGTCGCCGTGCAGGCGCATGTAGACGAAATCGGCGGTCACATCCTCGACATAGGGCCACTTGCCTGCGCTGTCCGCCACGACCAGGGCGACGCGGTGCTTGCGCAGCAGCTTGATGAAGCGCTCGCAGAGAAAGCTCTCATGGCGGACCTCCACGGCGTGGCGCAACCGCGCATTGCCCTTGATCGCGGTGCCACCGTTATCCTTCAGGCGCTCGGCACAGCCTTGCGCGCAGGCGCGAGCAGCCTTGCGATCCTTGGGCAGCAACTCGAAGAAATGGCTGAACCGTGCTTCGTCGAACTTCATGTTGGGCGGGAATTGCCACAGGAATGGCCCCAGTTTGTCCCCCAGCAGCAGCGGGCCGGACGCGTAGAAATTGGCGATAGCCTCTTCGACCTCCTTTAGCCGCCGCACGTGGGTGATATAGCGCGGGCCCTTGACCGAAAAAACGAAGTCCTCCGGCGTTTCGTCACGCCAGTGCACATAGCGCTCAGGGGTTTGCAGGCTGTAGAACGAGCCATTGATCTCGATGCTGTTCACGGCGCGCGAAGCAAACGCCAGCTCGCTGTCCTGGCGCAGGCCCTTGGGGTAGAAGTCCTTGCGCCAGGGGCCGTAGCGCCATCCGGAAATACCGATGCGGATATCGCTCACGCTGTTTTCCTCATAGCCTGCTCCATTGCACGTCACTTGAATGTGCGACCGGGGCAGCACGGCAAGGGTTCAGCGCAGATGATCGAAGGCAAGCCAAGCGCCCTGAGTTGAACTTTGCCGGCCTGAGCGATTCCACCGCATAGCAGATCTGCAGCACAGGAGTCCGTCGGTATGAAGTTCGACCGTTTCTGTCAGGGGCTGGCCAACTGGACCGGCCGACCGCTGACGTTTGGCATCGCTTTCCTGATGATTCTGGTGTGGGGGATCACCGGGCCGCTGTTCCACTTCAACGACACCTGGCAACTGGTGATCAATACCTCGACCACCATCATCACCTTCCTGATGGTGTTCCTGATCCAGAACACCCAGAACCGCGACAATGACGAACTCCATATCAAGATCGACGAACTGCTGCGCACCACCAAGAAGGCGCACATGGCATTGCTCGACCTGGAACACATGGATCCGGCCGAACTGCATGCCTTGCGCAAGCAGTACCAACAGATGGCGGAGCGCGACGACGAAGGGCAGAGCCCCAAGGAATGACCTGCCAGAAGCGGAGGCAAGCATGGCCAGACATATCATTCACTTTACCGGACCGATCAACTCATCCACCTGCGGCAACCTGATCAACACCTGCTCGCGCGCCATGCAGCAGGGCGCCGACGTGCTGCAGCTGAACATTGCCACCATGGGCGGCGAGTGCAGCTACGGCTTTACCCTCTACAACTACCTGCGCGCCTTGCCGATCAGCGTGCACACCCACAACCTCGGCACCGTCGAGTCCATGGGCAATATCCTGTTTCTGGCGGGCGAACACCGCACGGCGTGCAGCTACAGCAAGTTCCTGTTCCACCCGTTTCACTGGACGCTGCATGGCTCGGTCGATCATTCACGCATGGCCGAGTACGCCATGAGCCTGGATTACGACCTGCGCCTGTATGCGCAGATCGTCGCCGAGCGTACGCAGGGCAGCAGCGAAGTGCTGGATGTGCCGCGCTACCTCATGGCCTACCCGCGCATCCTTGGCCCCAGGGAAGCGCTGGAGAGCGGCATGATCCACGCCATCGACGAAATGCCGATGGCGAGCGAGGTCTGCCAGTGGAGTGTGCATGCCTGAAGCCGGGCATGCTCAGCGTACTGACGCGGCGACCGTGCGGTCGCAGGCCAGCAGAGAGCGGATCACTGCTTTGATCTCGGCATTGATGGCCGACATTCGGTCCAGGTGCTGGAAGCGACAGTCGGCGATTTCGTGGTCGGCTGTCGGCTTCGGCGCGTGATCAAAGTCGGCCTCGAACACATAGTGCATGCGCTCACCGGCTTCAAAGCGCATGAGCAAGGTCAAGGTATCGGCCTGCAAGCCAGTCTCTTCCCGTAATTCCCGCTCGGCCGCCTGCACCGGCGTCTCTCCCGGCTCGATCTTGCCGCCGGGCAAGGTCCACGGTGCCTTGGGTTTTCTCACCCAGAGCCATTTCTGCGATTGCTTGCCATGCCGGCAAATGATGGTAGCGCGGTGTTTGATAGGCTTCATGCGGCCTCCTGCAGCAATCCCTGGTTCATAAGGGTTTGTCCGCAGGCGCGCAATGAACGTTCTGTTTAACTGGCTAACGGTTCAGCAGGGCACCGAGCCACTGAGCGCCTCGATGGTCTCGACCAGCTCGTCATACCCCACTGGCTTGTTCAGGTGACGATCAAAGCCGGACTGGCGTGATTTGTACTGGTCGGCACTGGCTCCGTAGCCGGTGAGGGCGATCGCGGGCGTATGACGCAGGTGGGCGAGGCCGCGCAGGGCCTTGATCAGCGCGTGACCGTCCATGCCTGGCATGCCGATGTCCGAAATGATGACGTCATAGTCGCCACCGGCTGCGGCCTCCAGCGCCTTCAGCGGATCGCTATACGCCGCGACCTCGGCGCTTTCCATCTCCAGCAACGTCTGCATCACCTCCAGCACTTCGGGTGAGTCGTCGACCAGCAAGATCGTCGTGCCTTGCAGCCGTCCCTCGCTGGCAGGTTCTGCGGCGTCTAAACGCGGTTGCACACCGGGGTCGCACAACGGCAGGCGAACGGTAAAGGTGCAGCCCTTGCCGAGCCCTGCCGAGCTGGCTTCGACACTGCCGCCATGGGCTTCGGTCAGCTGGCGCACGAGCGAGAGGCCGATGCCGAGGCCTTCACGGCCATGGCTGGCCACTTGCGGCGCCGCCTGGCTGAACAGGTCGAAGATATGCTCCAGGTTATCGTGGCTCAAGCCCACGCCCTGGTCGATCACCTGCAGGCGTGCCTGGGTTTCGTCGTGGCTCAGCACCAGGCGAATGTCATTGCCCGCCGGGCTGAACTTGAGCGCGTTGTTCAGCAGGTTCCAGATGATCTGCTCCAGGCGCGTCAAGTCGCCCTCGATCATCAGCGGCTGCTCGTCGGCTGGCATTTCCAGGCGTACCGGGCAAGGGTGCTGTTCGCTCAGCACCACCGCATGGATGCCCCGAACGATGGCGCCGAGGTCCACGGGCTCAGTCTTGAGTTTGAGTTTGCCAGTGCGAATACGCGCCACATCGAGCAGGTCATCGATGATCCGGGCCTGGCTGGACACCGCTTCGCAGATGGTGCCCACGGCCTTGCTGGCGGCGCCGATGCTCTTGATCGTCGGCAGCCGGCGAAGGATTTCGGCATTGAGCTGGATCAGGTTGAGCGGGTGTTTGAGCTCATGGGACATCACCGCGAAGAACTCGTCCTTCATGTGGCTGGAGGTCTGCGATTCGGCGAGTTGCTTGCTCAGGCGCTCTTCACCCAGGCGCACGCGCTCTTCGGCGGCGTGGCTCTTGCTGATGTCGATGAAGGTGAGCACGGTGCCGTCGATCTCCTGCTCGCTGGAGCGATACGGCAGCAAGCGCGCCAGGTACCAGTGGTTGTCCTGGGCGCCGATCTCGCGCTCGATGATGGTTTCACCCTTGGCCACGGCGCGGGCATCATCGGCCAGTGCCGGGTAATCGAGGCGGTGGGTGATGTCCAGCAGCGAGCGGCCGGTGTCCACCGGCAGCATGCTGAACAGGTCGGTGGCGCGCGGGGTGAACCAGCGAATGTGCAGGTTGCGGTCGACGAACACCGTGGCGATGTCGGTCGAGGCGATCAGGTTGCTCAGGTAGTCGTTGACCTTGTCGGTTTCCTCGACCTTGTTCTTGAGCTCGTAGTTGACGGTAAGCAACTCCTCGTTGATCGATTGCAGCTCTTCCTTGCTGGTTTCCAGCTCTTCGCTGGCCGAACGCAGTTCTTCGTTGATGGCCTGCATTTCTTCGTTGGAAGCGGTGAGCGCTTCGCTGGAAACCTCCGACTGTTCAATGGTTTCCTGCAGTTGCTGGCGGGTACGCTGCAATTCGCGTTCCAGGTTGTTCAGCACCATGCTGTCGGTCTGGCGGATGACCCCTGGCAGCGGCAAGGACGGGTCGGGCGCACGCTCTTCGAACACCACCAGCAGGCACTCGCCGGTACTGAGTTCGTCCTTGAAGGGCTGCACGGTGATCTCGGCTTGCTGCCTGTGTTCACCTTCGCCAAGGTCGACCGGCCGCGAGGTGACGGCCTCGGTGCCCTGGCGGGCCTGGAACAGGGTACTGCGCAAGGCCAGGCGCAGGCTCGGCAGCACCAGGTTGAGCAGGTTACGGCTCGGCTCGCCTCCTGCCAGCTGCAGGTAGCGCCCGACGCCGTCGCTCATGTGCAGGATATTGCCGTCGCCATCGATGATCAGGCTTGGCGGCGTGCGCCGGGCCAGGGCACGCTGGTGCATCTCGGCATAGGACGGCTTGCGTCCGGGCTTGGCCTTGGCCTGAAGGTCCTGGGCGATGCTGGTCATGTTCGCCCCGGGCAGCTGCCGGCCTGAGCGGCGGCCGGCCGGGCTGACGTCACGGGCGCGGAAGATGCGGTTGCGCTTGTCTACCGGGGCGAACAGTTCACCGGCCACATCGGCCGATTCTGAGGTGCCGAGGAACAGGTAGCCACCGCTGCGCAGGGCATAGTGGAACATCTGCAGGATGTCGTGCTGGACTTCGCGGTCGAGGTAGATCAGCAGGTTGCGGCAGACGATCAGGTCGATCTGCGAGAACGGCGGGTCGGACAGCAGGTTGTGGCGGGCGAACAGCACCTTCTCGCGCACCTCCTTGCGCACCCGGTAATGCTGGTCTTCCTTGACGAAGAACTGGCGTAGCCGGGTGGGTGGCACGTCGGTAACGATCGCCTCGGGATAGGAACCCGCGCGGGCGACACTGATGGCGCGTTCGTCGAGGTCGGTGGCAAACACCTGGAGCTTGCGTGCGCGTTGTTCCAGGGCCAGTTGCTCACACACCAGCATGGCCAGGCTGTAAGCCTCTTCGCCGGTGGAGCAGCCCGCTGACCAGATGCGGATCTCGCGGTTGTCCTCGCCTTCGCTGGCCAATTGCGGCAGCACGTGACGCTCCAGCGATTCAAAGGCCTCGCGGTCGCGGAAGAAATTGGTCACACCGATGAGCATGTCGCCGAGCAAGGCAGTCGCTTCGCTGCCGTGTTGCTCCAGGTAGTTCAGGTAGCTGCCCAGGTCGGTCTGCCCGGTGACATGCAGGCGGCGCTCGATCCGCCGTAGCACGGTGGCACGCTTGTAATGCTGGAAGTCATGGCCGGTGGCGGTGCGCAGTTGCAGCAGGATTTCTTCGAGCAATGGCTCGGCGGCCTGGGCATCGCCGGCCCGGGTGCCCAACGGCGGCGGCAGGGTATCGTCTTCGATCTCCGGCAATTTCACCTGCCGCGCCGTGCGCCACAGCTCCGTCAGCTTCTGCGGCATCTCGGCAGCCGGCAGCACCAGGTCGACCATACCGGTCTCGATGGCGGCGCGCGGCATGCTGTCGTACTGGGCGTCGTCCGGGGTCTGCGCCAGGGTCACGCCGCCTTGTTCCTTGATCCGCGACAGGCCCACCGCACCGTCGGCACCGGTGCCCGACAACACCACGCAGAAGGCGTGGTCCTTGTGCACGTCGGCCAGATCACGGAAGAACAGGTCGATGGCTACATGGTCGCCGCGGCGGCGGTTGGCCGGGGTGACGCGCAGGTAGCCGTCGTTGGTGGAAAGACGGTTGGCCGGCGAAATTACATAGACATGGTTGCGTTCGATCGGCACCGGCTCGGTGACTTGGCGCACCGGCATCGGCGTGGCTTCCTGGATGATCCTGTCGGCCACGCTCTGGTGGTCGGGCGACAGGTGCAACACCACCACGAAGGCTGCACCGCAATCGCCGGGCATCTGCTGGAAGAAGGTGCGGATGGCCTCCAGCCCTCCAGCCGACGCACCGATACCGACCACCGGGAAATCCAGGTGGCTCGGGCTCAGCGTGGGATTTTGCGGCGATGCGGGTTGCTCAGTCATGAAGATGCCTTGTGCAGACCTTGAGGATGGCCCTTTGAAGCATCGCCGGGCAGATGAGCGAGCATTATAGGCCGCTCGTCGGCTCTGCTGCGAGGCTTGGCAGTGTGAGGCCGTTTGCAGTTGTGACCATGAAGTTGTGACCTTTGGGCACGGGAAAAATTGCCCGCCCAAAACCCGCCGCGCGAGCATTTGCTACCGGGGCCTTTGGCGCCACCGGTCAGCCTCCTGCAATCCGATTGAGCAGAGCCTGGCATCGCCTGTTCGGAACCAAGGCAGGGCACCGTTTCATGCACCCAACCCATCCGCATCGCAAGGAGACAGGACATGGCTGGTGATCAACAACGGACCGGACAACGTGGCGGCACAAAGGAGACCAACCCAGGCAACTTCGCCAATGACCGCGAACGTGCCTCCCGGGCTGGCCACAAAGGTGGCCAGGCATCGGGCGGCAACTTCGCCAACGACCGGCAGCGGGCATCGGAAGCCGGCCGCAAGGGCGGGCAGAACAGCCACGGAGGGGGCCGACAGCAGCAATGACGAGGCTCGCTGAAGCCCGCCGGCATCAGGGTACCTGGCAAGAACCCTGATGCATCCCTTTGAATTGTTCGACAATCTTTTTGAATCTTTCGCGGACGGCATCACTCAATGAATAGTCATCCATGGAGAAGAGGAGGGCCGCGTGATGCCTAGTCCCCAGCTGTACATTATCGATTACCTGCTGCACGGCCAGCCGCGCAGTTTCATCATCCGGCTCGAGAAAATCGATAACGCCGAGGCTTGGCACTGGGCCAGTTGCGATGCAGGGATCGGCATCATCCCGAAGTTCGGCCGAGAGAGGATCAAGAAAGTGAGCCGGCCAATGGCCGAGCGTTACGGCATAACCGCAGTGAGCTGGCGGCCTTCAGGCAGCAAGCCCAGCCAGACGGTCAGCGACTCAAGCGTGACCAGCTGACCCTTCATGCACCGGATTCGGGGTCGCTGGCAGGCACTCCGGGCCGGTTCTGCTCATCCTCAGTCAGGTTGGGGTCGGCGTCCGGGTCAGCTGCCCGGTCGTTGCGGTCTTCTGGGTCCAGTTCGGGCCAATCGTCCTGGGCGCTACCTCCGCCCATTTGCAGTATCCGGTTCATGATGGCGCCCTCGCTTGGTGAAAAAGGCCCACCCGAAGGTGGGCCAAGCACAGGAGTGATGAGAGGTGATGATTGACCACCGCTCATGGATTGAGAGTGCCGGGCGCACCCGCATGATCACTTGCATTGCCATCGGCACCGACCGACGGTATCAGGTCCCGCTGTACTTGACGGCCGCGGCCGTGCGCGAGGTGACATTCAGCGCCTTGAGCAACGATGACACGTGAATACGGACGGTGAACGGCGAGATGTCCAGGGCGCGGGCTATTTCCTTGTTGGTCTTGCCTTGGGCGATCAGGCGCAGCACCTCGTGCTGGCGGTGGGTGAGTTGTTCCAGCTCGTTGGCGCTGCCCAGGTTCGGCAACAGGCCTGAAGGACTGTACTTGACCAGCACCTCGCCGTCCCGGATCGCCAGGATCGCTGCGCCGAGTTCATCAGGGGCGATGCTTTTACCAATGAAGCCATCCACGCCGCAGGCCATGACGTGTTCGATCAGCGCCGGCTCGTCGACCATCGACACGATGATCAGTGTGGTACGGCGTAACAGCTGACGCAGTTCGGTCAGGCGTTCGATGCAATCGAGCCCAGGGAAGCGCAGGTCGAGAATCAGCGTGTCCGGCACCTCGCCCTGGCGGGCAAGCGCCAGCACCTGCTGCAGGTCCCCGGCCTCTTCCAGTTGCGCCTGCGGCAATACCCGCTGCACGGTACGGACCATGGCTTCCCTGAACAGCGGATGGTCGTCCGCCACGATGATGCGGCACGTCACGATCTGGCACTCCCTGTGAACGGCGTTGTTGCCACCATGCTAACTTAGCACCCTGCTGCCGCAAACGCCCGCACGCGCTGCGCCAAGAAGGCGCCTATGCGGCCCCGTGCACAAGGATGTTTACCATGGACTACAACAAGAACAACGAGCTCGACCAGGCCAACCTGCGTGTCATCGTCGCCAGTTGCGCGCTGGTCTACATCACCGTGCTGGGTTTCCTGCCGGGTGAATCGATCGCCAGCTACCTGCCGGTGATCTACTACATCATCAGTTTCATCCTGCTGTCGATCGGCCTGCGCCAGGCCATCGCCCGCTGGCCTGGGCACTACCCATGGCGGCGGGTGCTGGGCATCGTGCATGACTACACCGGCACCTGTTTCGGCCTGGTGCTGGGTGGCGAAGCGGCGCTGCCGCTGTACGCGGTGATGGTCTGGGTCAACCTCGGCAACGGCATGCGCTTCGGTACCCGCTACCTGGCCATCGCCACGGTGCTGGCGCTGACCGCGCTGGTCGCGGTGTACCAGCTCAACCCGTACTGGCAGGCCAACCCGTTCATGGTGCTGATGCTGCTCACCACCAGTACGGTCATCCCGCTCTACGCCCACATGCTGCTTGAGCGCACGCGCAAGGCCTCGGAACTGGCGATGGCGGCCACCCAGGAAAAATCGCGTTTCCTGGCCCAGGCCAGCCATGACCTGCGCCAACCGATCCACTCCATCGGCCTGTTCACCGCCTGCCTGCGCGAGGCGCCGCTGGCCGAGCAGGAACGGCGCCTGGTGGACAGCATCGACCGCTCGCTGCTCAACGTATCGCAGCTGTTCCGCTCGATCCTCGACCTGTACACGCTGGACAACGGCAGGGTGCAACCGAAGTACGAGGCCTTCGCCTTGCACGAGTTTCTCGCCGAACTGCTGCGCCAGAACGCCGAGGCGGCGCGCTGGGCTGGGGTCGAGATGCGCTTGCGCCCCTGTGCCTACTGGACCCGCGCCGACCGCGGCATGCTCGCCACCATGGTGCAGAACGTGCTGTCCAACAGCTTCAAGTACGCAGCCCAGCGGCCGCTGCTGATCGGCGTGCGGCGTCATGGCCAGGCGCTGGCCATCGTGGTCTATGACCAGGGGCGCGGGATCGATGAGGTGCACCTGGGTTTGGTTTTTGAAGAGTTCTACCGGGTACGCCAGGTGCGTGACAAGGATGTCGAAGGCGTTGGCCTGGGCCTTTCGATCGTCAAGCGCCTGGGGCATCTGATGGGCATGCAGGTTCAGCTGCGTTCGCACCTGGGGCGCGGTACGGCGGTGAGCCTGCAAGGCTTGCCGCGCCTGGCGGCGCAACCGGCCGCGAGGAGCAGTGAACAGCCGGTGTTGCAAGGCGCCATGTTCGGCGGCCTGAAGGTATGCCTGGTGGAAGACGATCACAACGTCCTGCGCGCCACCTCGGCGCTGCTGCAGCGCTGGGGCTGCGAAGTTGAAGCGCATGAATCCCCCTTGGGGCTGGTCAGCGAATGTGACGTGATCGTTGCCGACTATGACCTGGGCCAGGAGGCCACCGGCGTCGATTGCATCGAGCGTTTGCGGGCACAGCGGGGCTGGGAGGTGCCGGCGTTGATCATGACCGGGCATGACCTGGAGAAGATCCAGGCGATCGTCCAGGGGCGCAATATCGCGCTCCTGTCCAAGCCGGTGCGCCCGGCGGAGTTGCGTGCCGCCCTGCGGGAACTGCGCGAGGTGCCGACGGCGCCGGGAACAGCGGGCGGCGCCGAGGGCAGAGGCAGCATCACTGCAGGATGATTGCCTGGCCTTCCTTCAGGCAGGACGGGGTCGGCTCATACAGGCCCATGCTGCCCACGGCAACGATGGCGCCGCTGGGCATCTGGCAGTTGTACTCGCCTTTGGCGGTGGTGGCGGTGTAGTAGGTGATGGTGCTGTCGCTACGGACGTTGGCGACCTTGCTGACCGGGGTATTGAGGGCGAACTCGGCGCGTTCCTTGAGGGTCTGCTCGGAGGGTTTGATGGTCTGGCAACCGGCGACGGTGAACAGGACGGCGGCGCTCAGCAGGAGCTTGGCAGGTTTCATGAGGGTGGGCTTCCTTGGCGTGGGGTGTGGCGAATGGCCGGACTATAGCGCCGAGGAGCGGGCAGGGCATTAGGGCGGATGTACGAGGTGGCCATGTGCCTTTGTCTGGCGCCTGTACCGGCCTCTTCGGGGCTAAAGCCGCTCCCACAGGTGCTGTGCAGATCTCAGGCCTGATACCCCCGGCCACCCCAGTTCGCTCAGCTCCGCTTGGCCAGCTTGTGGGCCATGAACTGATGCGCAGGCGAAAACAGCCGGTTGAACGTCATCAGCACGGCGCACACCGTGCCCAGTGCCGACGCGGCGGCAATCAGGAACATGATGACGATCTGGTAGCGCACCGCGTCCCCAGGTTGCTGCCCCGCCAGGATCTGGCCGGTCATCATGCCCGGCAGGCTGACGATACCGACCACCGACATCTGATTCAGCGTTGGCATCATGCCGGCCTTCAAGGCCTGGCTCGCCGCTGCGCGTGCCGCCTCCCAGCGAGTACCGCCCAGCGACAGGATCATGTCCACCACAGGCCGCTGGGCGCTTAGCTCACGGGTCATGCGGTCGATGCCCAAGGCTACGGCGGTGAGGGTGTTGCCGAGGATCATGCCAAGAATGGGAATGGCGTACTGCGGCTCGTACCAAGGGCGTACGCGCAGCACCACGAACAGGCCGATCGCCGTGACCAGCCAGGCACTCAGACCGACCGACAACACGCTGTCGGCCAACTGCCCTCGATGGCGAAGCTGGCCTCTGCCCGCTGCCGAAAACCCGGCAATCAGCGTCATGCTGAGCATCAGCGGCAGCACGATGTACCACTGGGCATGCTGGAACACCCAGCCAAGGATGTAGCCGATGGCCAACAGCTGGGTGATGGTGCGCAGCGACGCAATGAGCAACTGGCGCTCCAGTTGCAGCTTCAGCAGCAGCGACAGCAGGCCGTTGACCAGGATCAGCGCGGCAGCAATCGCTACGTCGGTGTAGGCAAGGTTGTGGTAGTTCATTTCAACAGGGTGCCTTGGTCCATCGTCAAGGTGCGCGTACTGACGCGTCGGGCTTGAGCATGATCGTGGGTGATCCACAGCAAAGCCCGGGCATCGGGTGACTCGTCGAGCCAGTTCATGACCAGCGTTTCAACGGCGGCCACCGATTGTGGGTCGAGCGCCGAGGTCGGTTCGTCGAGCAACAGCACCTGTGGCGCCAGCAGCAGGGCCCGCACCAGCGCGACCAACTGCGCCTCGCCACCGGACAGGTCGCTGCCAGCCTTGTCGAGAAAGCGGCGTGGCTTGCCAGCGATTTCCAGCAGGCGCGCCGCGGTGGCGGCGTCGAAGCGCTTGTGACGGTTGTGCTTGAGCGTGAAGGGCAGGCGCAGGTTTTCCATGACACTGCCTTCCACCAGTGCGGCACGTTGCGGCAGGTAGCAGGCGCGTGAGCGAAACTGCGGTATCAGTGGCGCTGCCACCGGTTCGCCCAGCCACAGCACTTCACCTGAGCTTGGCGCATCCAGCAGCGCGAGGGCGCGCAAGAAGACACTTTTGCCCGAACCTGACGCGCCGATGAGCGCTGTTCGCTCCCCAGCGAGCAGTGAAAAGTCGGTTGGCGCCAACATGACGGCCTGGGCCTGCAAATCGACACGGCCTAGCTGCCTGGCCTCGAGCAACACCGCTTCGGCGTGGGAGTTCTGCGGGCCTTTCAATGGTGAAGTTCCTTGACGCCGAATAGAAGGCGATATTTTAAGCAATCCAGTCGCAAGGTCAGGTTTTTTTGACAGAACTTTCACTTTGAATGGCTTAAATCAGCGCTAACGCAACACGCATATTGAGCAGGGCTGCCCATCATGCACACGTCGATGTTTGGTCATCACTTATTGTTTCTGGCGTTGTTCATTGCCTCTGTAGTGAGCTGGCTTTACCTGTGGTTGGTAGGCTTTCTGCATCCTTCGGTGGCAAGCAGCGATTGCCCGGTACTCAAACCGGATGCCTTGACGGTGGTCGGGCTGCTGTTGACCCTGGGCTGCGCGGTGCTGGAATTCTTCAGCCCGTTCGAGGGGGTCACGTTGTTGATCGTGCTGCTGGTGATCGGCCTGATCATGCCCTGGGGCGGCGCATTGGGCGGCCGCTATCACGAGCGCCTGCGCGCACGCAGATCCTGATCTTCAGCGCCCCAGATACACCAGCACATAGTCGTTGTTGTCGAAGCGCCCGCTCAGTTGCGGCTGCAGCGCCTGCATCGGTGTGCCTTGCAGCGCCTGGAAGTCGTGCCGATCCATCATCAGCCACGCCGGACCCTGCACGGCCTGCAATTGCGCGGGGGTCTCGGTGAACTGCGGCCGCAGGTCGTAGTCAAGGTTGACCATTAACTTGATGGCCTTGGCATCCTGGCCCAGGCGGTGCAACACCAGCGGGGCAGGTTGCTGCGCGACCTGGGTGACCACGGCCTGGGTAAAGCTGCGGGTGTCATACAGGCGGCGCTCCACCGGCTCGAACACCGCGACATACACCAGCCACAACGCCATCACCGCGCAGCCGGCAGTCACCTCGGCACGCCAACGTGATTGCACCAGCCGTGACAGCGCCCACAACTGCAACGCTGCCAGCACCACCATCAGCACTGTGATGGAACCGGTTTCCTCTGGGAAACGGCGCTGAGCCACCAGCAAGGCAAACATCATCAGCCCCGGCATCAGCAGCCATAGCCCCTGAATCACACCGCGCAGCCAGGCGAACAGCCGCCCCTGTGCGACCTGGAACGGGTAGGCGGCAATGATCGCCACCATCGGCAGCATCGGCAGCAGGTAACGGGCCTTCTTGGCCAGGGGAATCGACAGCCCGACCATGACCAGCAATGCGGCAGCCGCGCAATAACCGACCAGGCGCAACGCGGGCCCCTGCAGCTGCGCACGGCCCAGCCAGGCAGCAACCAAAGCCAGTAACGCCAGAGGGTAGGCCAGCGCGTAGTTGCCCAGCGCGCTGGTGAAGTAGTACAGCGCGCTGCTGGCACCTTCGCTGCCGTCCATACGCCCCAAGAACTGCATGCGTATCACGTCATCCAGAAACGCCTGGCCACCGCTGGCCTTGGCCAGCCACAGCAGCAGGCCGACACTGGCGACCAGCAGCAGGCTGGCGAGTACACCAAACAGCAGCATCCTCCGCCATTGGCCGGTCAGCAGGTAATAACTGCACAGCATGCCGGTCGGCACCACCAGGCCGATCGGCCCGCGAATGCCAAAGCCCAACAGCAACAGGGCGAACACCAGCGGCCAGCGCCGCCCGGCAGCCCGCTGGTCGTGGGCGTAACCCAGGTAGAACACGCTGAAAGCGATGGCCGCCAGCATGAGGTCCTGCGACACCGCGCGGACTTCGCTGACGAAGGTGGCCGTCAGCAGCAGCAGGGCAATGCTGCTCCACGCCCAGCGCAGCGAGAACGGCGCCAGCAACCGGTACATCAGGGCCACGATCACCGCGCCAGCGATGGCACTGGGCAACCATGCGCTGAGGCCGTTGACCGCCCCGAACGGCAGTGACAGCAGCCAGATGAACAGCGTCGAGAGCGACGTGTAGTCGGCATAGGGCTGCCCGTAGGTGGTCGGGAACACCGTTGGCCCATGACGCAGCATCTCCTGGGCGAACAGCACGAAGCGCGAGTCGAAACCGATCGGCGCTTGCCCGTACACCCCGGCGCAGAACAGCAGCAGTGCCAGCAGCCCCGCAACCAGGGACTGCCGGCGAACGGTGACGGACAGTGCCTTCACGCCGCTTTTGAACCCTGGCGGGGCAGTTGCGGGGAGATCGGCAACTGGCAGGAGTCGCCACGGCCGATCGGGAAGTACTTGAACCCTTTGCGCGACAGGCGCTCGGCGTCATAAAGGTTGCGCCCGTCGAAGATCACCGGAGCTTTCAGGCGTTGCTGGATCAGGTCGAAATCCGGTGCCTTGAACTGCTGCCACTCGGTACAGATGATCAATGCATCGGCGCCGGACAGCACCGATTCCGGTGTACCCATCAACATCAGTTTGTCTTCATCCGGATACAGGTGCTGGGTTTCCTGCATGGCTTCGGGGTCAAAGGCACGCACGCTGGCGCCGGCCGCAAACAGCGCCTCGAGCAGTACGCGGCTGGGGGCATCGCGCATGTCGTCGGTGTTCGGTTTGAACGCCAGGCCCCACACGGCAAAGGTCTTGCCGGCCAGGTT
>Ga0153918_1000235_pt1 | contig 32612 bp, 26 predicted proteins | sample TSFL002MetaG_FD_104687 | JGI IMG/M metagenome (GOLD analysis project Ga0153918, IMG submission 104687) | Attine ant fungus gardens microbial communities from Florida, USA - TSFL002 MetaG | ecosystem: Host-associated > Fungi > Mycelium > Unclassified | place: USA: Florida, Paynes Creek Historic... | reverse complement strand
CGTGGCGCGGCTAGAGCACGACGCGCCGACCGGCGAACCAGCCGGCGACGGACTGCACGAGCACCACGCCCATGACGATCGCGATGGCCGCCGACCACGGGGCGCCCGAGGAGTGCGCGAAGCCGAGCGAGACCGGGCCGAGCGCGCTGAACGCGAAGCCGAAGCCCTGCACGAACGCCGAGAAGCGCGCCACCGAGGCCGCGTCGGGCGCCTTGATGACGATGAGCACCATGCCGAGCGAGAACGCGGCGCCCTGCGCGATGCCCAGCAGCACGACGAAGAGCGCGACGATCTCGGTCGGCCCCCAGGCGAGACCGCCGAGGGCGACCACCGAGACGGCCGTCGAGGCCACGACGATGCCGTGCTGGCGCAGCCACCGCGAGGCGAGGAAGGAGGTGCCGAGCGCCGCCGGCATGCCGGCGAGCGTCTGCAGCGCGAGCAGGTTCGCCCCCGTCGCCGGGTCGAGCCCGCGGTCGTGCAGGATCGTCGGCAGCCACGCGGCGATCGCGAAGAAGGCGAAGGCCTGCGTGCCGAAGAACACCGTGACGAGCAGCAGGATGCCGGAGGGCCGGCGCGTGCGGGCCGAGGGAGCGGCCGCCGCATCGGCGCTCGCCGCCCCGGGGGCGCCGGCGGCGGCAGCGGCCGGCTTCGCCGCCACGGCGGGCGGATCCGGGTACCGCAGGCCCACGACGAGCGCGTACACGGCGAGCGCCGCCGCCGGGAGCGCCCACGCGGCGAGCGCGAGCGGCACCGAGCCGAAGGCGTGCTCGAGCGGCACCGTGAGCCCCGCGCCGAGCGTCGCGCTGAGCGTGAAGCTGGTGGAGAAGACGCCCGCCCACACGCCCGCGTTCCGCGGCAGCCGGGCGCGCACGAGCTGCGGGGTGAGCACGCTGAGCCCCGAGATCGAGGCGCCGGCGACGACGGTGCCGATGAAGAGCGAGACGACGCCGATCGGCCGCAGCGCGAGGGAGGCCGCGAGCAGCGCGGCGAGCGCGACGATCGCCCGGTTCAGCCCGATGCGCCGCTCCAGCAGCGGCGCGAAGGGCGCCCCCGAGGCGAGGAGCAGGACGGGCAGGCCGGAGAGCAGGGAGACGCCGAGCCCGTCCAGCGCGTAGTGCTCGGTCGTGGAACCGAGCGTCGCCGAGACGCTCGTGATGGCGGCGCGCAGGTTGATCCCGGACAGGACGACGAGGAGGCCGAACGCGATCGAGGCACCCGCTGGACTGGTTCGACGGCTCACGGCATCCGATCTCGACTGCTGACGGGGAGACCCGCGCCAGCCGCGTCCCTGCGGACGCCGTCGCGGGCCCGCCCATCCTAGGAACGTCGCGGCGGCCGTGCCAGTCGGCAGGCCGTCCGCGGGCCGGTCGCCGGCCGGGGACCCGGACTCGGGGACTCGTGCGCGGCGTGCACGGCATTGTGCCAACCCTCTCGCCGAGTGGCAGCCGGTCACGGGATTGCACTACCGTCGAAGCGTCCATCGACCGAGAGGATGATCCCGGCCAATGACCTTCCTCGTGCCCCTCATGGTGCTCGTGCCGCTCGTCGGCGCGGGTCTCACGCTCGCGGCGGCACGGCGCACGAGGATGCAGATCGTCATCGCCTCGATCACGATGGTGCTCGCGCTCGCGGTGAGCGTGGCGCTGCTCGTCACGGTCAACGTCAACGAGGAGCCGCTGGTCGTGCAGGCGGGCGGCTGGCTCGCCCCCTTCGGCATCTCGCTCGTGGTCGACCAGCTCTCGAGCCTCATGATCGTCGTCACGAGCCTCGTGCTGCTCTCCGTCATGGCCTTCTCGATCGGCCAGGGCGCGGCGGACGGCGACGACGAGACGCCGGTCTCGATCTTCTACCCGACCTACCTCGTGCTCGCGGCGGGCGTCTACAACGCCTTCATCGCCGGCGACCTCTTCAACCTCTACGTCGGGTTCGAGATCCTGCTCGTCGCGAGCTTCGTGCTCATCACGCTCGGCGGCACGCGCGACCGGATCAGCGCGGGCATCACGTACATCGTCGTGAGCCTCGTCTCGTCGGTCGTCTTCCTCATCGCGATCGCCTTCGTGTTCGGCGCGACCGGTACGGTCAACATGGTCGAGATCGGCATCCGCATGTCCGACCTGCCGCAGTCGGTGCAGCTCGTCGTCCACCTCGCGCTGCTCATCGGATTCGGCATCAAGGCCGCGCTCTTCCCGCTGTCGTTCTGGCTGCCCGACTCCTACCCGTCGGCGCCCGCGCCCGTGACGGCCGTGTTCGCCGGCCTGCTCACGAAGGTCGGCGTCTACGCGATCCTGCGCACCGAGTCGCTCATGTTCGTCTCGAACGACCTGAGCACGTTCCTCATGGTCATCGCCATGCTCACGATGGTCGTCGGCATCCTCGGCGCGGTCGCCCAGTCCGGCATCCGCCGCCTGCTCTCGTTCACGCTGGTCAGCCACATCGGCTACATGCTCTTCGGCATCGCGCTGGGCACCGTGCAGGGCTGGGCGGCGACGTCGTTCTACATCGCCCACCACATCATCGTGCAGACGACGCTGTTCCTCGTGACGGGCCTCATCGAGCGCGAGACGGGCTCCTCCTCGGTCACCGGCTTCGGCGGCCTCATGCGGCGCGCGCCGCTCATCGGCGTGCTCTTCTTCATCCCCATGCTCAACCTCGGCGGCATCCCGCCGTTCTCGGGCTTCATCGGCAAGGTCGGGCTCTTCGCTGCCGGCGCCGAGGTGGGCACGCCGCTCGCCTGGACCACGATCGCGATGGGCGCGGCGACGAGCCTGCTCACGCTGTACGCGCTGGTCCGGGTGTGGAACCTCGGCTTCTGGCGCCCCGCCGACCAGACCTCGAACCTCGACCCGAGCGTCATCGAGCGCTTCCGCCAGACGGAGGACCCGTCGATGTTCACGGAGGCGCGCGAGCGCTCGCGCCTCATGACGGGCGCGACGACCGCGATGGTCGTCGTGAGCGTGCTGCTCACGATCTTCGCCGGCCCGCTCTACGAGATCTCGCAGGAGGCGGCCATGCAGCTCCACGAGCAGGGCCAGCTCGCACACGCGACCGACTCGACGGCGGCCCGCCCGTGAGCCCCCGCGCCGAGAACCAGTACGTGGGGGAGCGGCACCGCCACCCCTTCCTCGTGCAGCTGCCGCTGCTCGTGGGGCTCGTCGCGCTGTGGTGCGTGCTGTGGGGGCACGTCGACGTCATCAGCGTCGGCACGGGCGTCGTCTTCTCGCTGATCCTCGTCGAGCTCTTCTACCTGCCGGCCGTCGAGCTCTCCGGCCGGGTGAACGCCTGGTGGGCGCTGCGCTTCCTCCTCGGCATGCTGTGGCACATCGCGATCGCCTCGTTCCAGATCGCCTGGCTGGCGCTTCGGCCGGCGCCCGTGCCGACCTCGTCGATCGTGGCCGTGCACCTGCGCACCCGCAGCGACCTCATCCTCACGCTCACCGCCGAGGCGAACATCCTCGTCCCCGGCTCCGTCGTCGTGGAGACCGACCGCCTGCACGCCGTGATCTACCTGCACGTGCTCAACGCGCCCGACGAGCGCCACGTCGAGGCGGCCCGCCGCGAGGCGCTCGCGCTGGAGGAGCAGATCGCCCTCGCGATCGGCTCCCGCGACGACGTGTGGCGCATCAACGAGGCGCGTCGCGAGCGCGGCCTGGCGCCCGCGGCGTACGGCCGCCTGCAGCGCCTGCACGAGGAGCGCCGCACGGCTCAGCTCAGCGGCGTCGGGCTCGAGGAGCCGGGCTTCTCGTTCCCCGAGTTCGACGCGGCCGCCGCGGCTGCCGTCGCCTCCGTGGCGAGCGCGCCGCTGGGCGCTGCCGGCGCCGTCGACGCCCGCGCGGCCGGGAAGCACGCCGAGGATGCGGCGGGCGGCGCGCCCGCGCCGGCCTCGGCGCCCGCGCCCGCATCCGGCTCGACCGACGAGGAGGACGACCGTGGTTGACGTCATGACCGGGTGCCTCTGGATCGTCGGAGCGCTGTTCGCCGTCGCGGCGACGCTCGCCGTGGTGCGCATCGTGCGGGGCCCGACGATCGTCGACCGCATCGTCGGCTCCGACACGCTGCTCACCATCCTCATCTGCGTCATGGGCGCCGACATGGTCGTGCGCGGGCACACCACCAACCTGCCGCTCATGCTGGGCCTCGCGATGACGGCCTTCATCGCCTCGGTCGCCGTCGCCCGGCACGTCTCGCGGCAGGAGCCCCTCGTGCACGCCGCCGACGGCGACGACGTCGTGGACCAGGATGCCGAGCCGGAGGCCCCGGGCGAGCTCGAGACCGCCGACGGCGAGCGCGGGGCGCGCACCCCAGCCGAGGTCGCCGCCGCCGACCGGGAGGAGCGGGCATGATCGTCGACGGCCGCGCGGACGCGCTCGACGTCGTCTCGCTCGTGCTCATCGCGCTGGGCGCCCTGCTCTCGCTCTCGGCGGGCGTGGGCCTGCTGCGCTTCCCCGACGCGGTCGCGCGGATGCACGCGCAGACCAAGCCGCAGATCTTCGGGCTCATGCTCGTGCTCGTCGCCATCGCGCTGCAGCAGACGAACGTCGCCACGGTGCTCTTCCTGGTGCCGATCATGGTGTTCCAGATGCTCACCACCCCCGTCGCCGCGACCGTGCTCGCGCGCGCCGCCTACCGCGGCAAGCACGGCGCCGACGTGCCGCTCTTCGTCGACGAGCTCTCCGCCGACGTCGAGCACGCCGACGCCGCGCACGAGGAGCGCCCCGACGGCTCCACGAGCCACGACGAGGACGCCCCCGAAGGCCGCCGCTGACCGGCCCGCGAGCCGCCTGCGACGGCGCCCGGCGGGCGTGCTCGCGGCCCGGTCCGCCCGCGTAGTATTGCGCTATGGCAGAGTCAGAGATCGACCTCAAGCCGCGCAGCCGCGACGTCACCGACGGCATCGAGAAGGCGGCGTCGCGAGGCATGCTCCGAGCCGTCGGCATGGGCGACGACGACTGGGAGAAGCCGCAGATCGGCGTCGCGAGCTCGTGGAACGAGGTCACGCCGTGCAACCTGAGCCTCGACCGGCTCGCGCAGGCCGCCAAGGAGGGCGTGCACGCGGGCGGCGGCTACCCCCTCCAGTTCGGCACCATCTCGGTGTCCGACGGCATCTCCATGGGGCATGAGGGCATGCACTTCTCGCTCGTCTCGCGCGAGGTCATCGCCGACTCCGTCGAGACCGTCGTCATGGCCGAGCGCCTCGACGGCACCGTGCTGCTGGCCGGCTGCGACAAGTCGCTGCCGGGCATGCTCATGGCCGCCGCGCGCCTGCGCCTGGCATCCGTCTTCCTCTACGCGGGATCGATCGCGCCCGGCTACGTGCGCCTGAGCGACGGCACCGTCAAGGACAACGTGACCATCATCGACGCCTTCGAGGCGGTCGGCGCGTGCAAGGCCGGGCTCATGAGCGAGGCCGACCTGAAGCGCATCGAGGAGGCCATCTGCCCGGGCGAGGGCTCGTGCGGCGGCTTCTACACGGCCAACACGATGGCCTCGGTCGCCGAGGCGCTCGGCATGTCGGTGCCCGGCTCGGCCGCCCCGCCGTCGGCGGACCGTCGCCGCGACTACTACGCCCACAAGTCGGGCGAGGCCGTCGTCGAGATGCTGCGCCTGGGCATCACCGCCGCCGACATCCTCACGAAGAAGGCGTTCGAGAACGCCATCGCCGTGGTCATGGCCATGGGCGGCTCGACGAACGCCGTCCTCCACCTGCTCGCCATCGCGCACGAGGTCGACGTCGACCTCACGCTCGACGACTTCAACCGCATCGCCGACAAGGTGCCGCACCTCGCCGACATGAAGCCCTTCGGCCAGTACGTCATGAACGACGTCGACCGCATGGGCGGCATCCCCGTCGTCATGAAGGCGCTCCTCGAGGCCGGCCTCATCCACGGCGACGCGCTCACGGTCACCGGCAAGACGGTCGCCGAGAACCTCGCCGCCATGGAGGTCGACGACCTCGACGGCGTCGTGGTGCACAAGCTCGACGACCCCATCCACGAGAAGGGCGGCATCGCGATCCTGCACGGCACCCTCGCCCCCGAGGGCGCGGTCGTCAAGAGCGCCGGCTTCGACCTCGAGGTGTTCGAGGGCCCGGCCCGCGTCTTCGAGCGCGAGCGCGAGGCGATGGACGCCCTGAGCGAGGGCCGCGTGGGGCACGGCGACGTGGTCGTCATCCGCTACGAGGGCCCCAAGGGCGGCCCCGGCATGCGCGAGATGCTCGCCATCACGGGGGCCATCAAGGGCGCCGGTCTCGGCAAGGATGTACTCTTGTTGACCGACGGACGATTCTCAGGCGGCACAACCGGCCTGTGCATCGGCCACATCGCTCCCGAAGCTGTCGATGGCGGGCCCATCGCCTTCATCCGCGATGGCGACCGCATCCGGGTCGACATCGCGAACCGCACGATTGATCTCCTCGTCGACGAGGAAGAGCTCGCAGCCCGCCGAGAAGGCTGGGCGCCTCTTCCTCCGCAGTTCACGCGCGGCGTGCTCGCGAAGTTCTCGAAGCTCGTCCAGTCCGCCTCGAAGGGCGCGATCACGGGCTAGACCGCCGGGACCCGGCGTCCGGGGATCCCCACTCCCGAGGGCCGGCGGGCCTCCGAGCCGCGCATCTCAATCGCTACTAAAGGAACGTTCATACATATGGCACAGGAAGCAGCCGCCCGACCGGTGACTCCTGCGAGCCTCCCCGCAGCGGGGGGACAAGCGGAGACGACCAGGATGACGGGGGCCGAGGCCATCGTCCGCTCGCTCGAGAACCTCGGCGTCACCGACGTCTTCGGGCTCCCGGGCGGCGCGATCCTCCCGCTCTACGACCCGCTCTTCTCGGCCGAGAAGATCCGCCACATCCTCGTCCGCCACGAGCAGGGCGCCGGCCACGCGGCCGAGGGCTACGCCTCGGCGTCGGGCCGCACCGGCGTGTGCATCGCGACGAGCGGCCCCGGCGCGACCAACCTCGTGACGGCCATCGCCGACGCGTACATGGACTCCGTGCCCATGCTCGCGATCACGGGCCAGGTGTTCTCGCACCTCATGGGAACCGACGCGTTCCAGGAGGCCGACATCGTGGGCATCACCATGCCCATCACGAAGCACTCGATCCTCGTGAAGCGCCCGGAGGACGTCCCGGCGGCGATCGTCGCGGGCTACCAGATCGCCTCGACGGGCCGCCCCGGCCCCGTCCTCGTCGACATCACGAAGGACGCCCAGCAGGGCGAGTTCGACTTCTCCTGGCCGCCCAAGGTCGACCTGCCGGGCTACCGGCCGATCACGAAGGCCCACGGCAAGCAGATCCTCGCGGCCGCGCAGCTGCTGCTCGAGTCCAAGAAGCCCGTGTTCTACATCGGCGGCGGCGTCATCCGCGCCGGCGCGTCGGACGAGGTGCGCAAGCTGGCCGAGCTGGTCGGCGCGCCCGTCGCGACCACCCTCATGGGCCGCGGCGCGTTCCCCGACACGCACGAGCAGAACCTCGGCATGCCCGGCATGCACGGTGCGGTCCCGGCCGTGCTCGCCTTCCAGGAGGCCGACCTGCTCTTCACGATCGGCGCGCGCTTCGACGACCGCGTGACGGGCAAGGCCGCGCTCTTCGCCCCGAACGCGAAGGTCGTGCACGTCGACATCGACCCGGCCGAGATCTCCAAGATCCGCACGGCCGACGTGCCGATCGTGGGCGACGCCCGCGAGGTCGCGCACGACCTCATCGACGCGCTCCGCGACCTCATCGCGCAGGACGGGAAGCCCGACTGGTCGGAGTGGTGGGCCTACCTCGACGGTCTCCGCAAGGAGTACCCGCGCGGCTACGCCGAGCCGACCGACGGCCTGCTCGCGCCGCAGAAGATCATCCAGCGCATCGGCGAGCTCACCGGCCCCGAGGGCGTCTACGCCGCGGGCGTGGGCCAGCACCAGATGTGGGCGGCGCAGTTCATCGACTACGACCGTCCCAACTCGTGGCTGAACTCCGGCGGCGCCGGCACCATGGGCTACGCGATCCCCGCGGCCATGGGCGCGAAGGTCTCGCAGCCCGACCGCGACGTGTGGGCGATCGACGGCGATGGCTGCTTCCAGATGACCAACCAGGAGCTCGCGACCTGCGTGCTGGAGAACATCCCGATCAAGGTCGCGATCATCAACAACTCGTCGCTCGGCATGGTGCGGCAGTGGCAGACGCTCTTCTACGACGGCCGCTACTCGAACACCGACCTGAACACGGGCCACGACACCGTCATGGTGCCCGACTTCGTGAAGCTCGCCGAGGCGTACGGATGCCTCGCGATCCGCGTCACCGAGGAGTCGCAGATCGACGACGCGATCAAGCTCGCGCTCGAGACGAACGACCGCCCCGTGGTCATCGACTTCATCGTGAGCCGCGACGCCATGGTGTGGCCGATGGTCCCGCAGGGCGTGTCCAACAGCTACATCCAGTACGCGCGCGACCACAGCCCCGCCTACGAGGAGCAGTAAGGAAGCCATGTCGACGCACGTTCTCTCCCTCCTCGTCGAAGACAAGTCCGGCGTGCTCACGCGCGTTGCCGGCCTCTTCGCACGCCGCGGCTTCAACATCGAGTCGCTCGCCGTCGGGCGCAGCGAGATCGAGGGCCTCTCCCGCATGACCGTCGTGGTGAACATCGACGAGTTCCCGCTGGAGCAGGTCACGAAGCAGCTCAACAAGCTCGTCAACGTCATCAAGATCGTGGAGCTCGACCCCGAGGCATCCGTGCAGCGGGACCACCTCCTGGTCAAGGTGCGCGTGGACAACACGACGCGCTCGCAGGTCATCGAGGCCGTGCAGCTCTTCCGCGCGCGCGTCGTCGACGTCTCGACCGACGCCCTCGTCGTCGAGACCACGGGCGACGCCGGCAAGATCGCGGCGCTGCTGCGCGTGCTCGAGCCCTACGGCATCCGCGAGCTCGTCCAGTCGGGCCAGCTGGCGATCGGCCGCGGGCCGAAGTCCATCACCGAGCGCGTCTTCAAGTAGGCGCGCGCCGGGCGATCCCCGCACGGCCCGTCCACGGCGACGGGCTCGCGCCTCGGCGCCGTGCGCAGCACTCAACACGGAAACACACACAAGGAGCATCAACACGTGACTGAAGTCATCTACGACAACGACGCCGACCTCTCGATCATCCAGGGCAAGAAGGTCGCCGTCATCGGCTACGGCTCGCAGGGCCACGCGCACGCGCAGAACCTGCGCGACTCGGGCGTCGAGGTCGTCGTCGGTCTCCGCGAGGGCTCGAAGTCGGCCGCGAAGGCCGAGGAGGCGGGCTTCGAGGTGCTCACGCCGGCCGAGGCCGCGGCCGCCGGCGACGTCATCGTCATCCTCGCGCCCGACCAGTCGCAGCGCGACCTCTACAAGAACGACATCGCGCCGAACCTCTCCGAGGGCAAGACGCTGCTGTTCGCGCACGGCTTCAACATCCGCTTCGGCCTGATCGAGGCGCCCAAGGGCGTCGACGTCGTGCTCGTCGCCCCCAAGGGCCCGGGCCACACGGTCCGTCGCGAGTACGAGGCCGGCCGCGGCGTCCCCGTCATCGCGGCGGTCGAGGTCGACGAGTCGGGCCACGCCTGGGACCTCGTCTGGTCGTACGCGCGCGCCATCGGCGGCCTCCGCGCCGGCGGCATCAAGACGACCTTCACCGAGGAGACGGAGACCGACCTCTTCGGCGAGCAGGCCGTGCTCTGCGGCGGCACGTCGCAGCTCATCCAGTACGGCTTCGAGGTGCTCACCGAGGCCGGCTACCAGCCCGAGATCGCCTACTTCGAGGTGCTCCACGAGCTCAAGCTCATCGTCGACCTCATCTGGGAGGGCGGCATCGCCAAGCAGCGCTGGTCGGTCTCCGACACGGCCGAGTACGGCGACTACGTCTCGGGCCCGCGCGTCATCGACCCGCGCGTCAAGGAGAACATGAAGGAGGTCCTCGCGGACATCCAGTCGGGCGCCTTCGCGAAGCGCTTCATCGACGACCAGGACGCCGGCGCCCCCGAGTTCAAGGCGCTCCGCGCCAAGGGCGAGGCGCACCCCATCGAGGAGACGGGCCAGAAGCTCCGCAAGCTCTTCGCGTGGTCGTCGCGCGACGCCGACTACGTGGACGGCTCGGCCGCCCGCTAGTCGTCGCGTCGTCGCCTCCCGGCAGTGATCAGGAATCGCCCGTCCCGCCTGTGCGGGGCGGGCGATTCCGCGTCTCCGGGCGCGCAGCGGCCCGTGCGCGGCCGATCTGCGGCACGATGGGTCCATGACGACCACGACGGTCCACGGGCGGCTCCTCGACGACGAGACGCGCTGCGCGCACTGGCACACGGAGCTGGACGTCATCGCGATCCGCTTCGCCTGCTGCGGCGAGTACTACGCGTGCCGGGACTGCCACGACGAGCTCGCGGAGCACGAGCCGGCCGTGTGGCCCGCCGGCGACCGGTCGACCCGCGCCGTGCTCTGCGGGGTGTGCGAGACGGAGCTCACGATCGGCCAGTACGCGGCGGTGGAGGCGTGCCCCGCCTGCGCCTCCGAGTTCAACCCCGGATGCCGACTGCACTGGAACCTGTACTTCGGCGGGACCCCCTGATCTCGCGTTTCGCCCCTTTTTCACTGCGCAATCGGACGATCCTTCGCGAAGGGCTCGGAAAGTCGTCGAAAAATGCCTCGATCACGCCTTCCGAGGGGCCGATCGGGGCGAAAATTCGGCGTTTTCGACTGATTTGTTGAAGTCAATCGTGCGTGTCAAGATTCACCTACTCATTCGAGGGAAGGAACCGCAATGACGCGAGACGAATCGGTCAGCACCGCCGAGGACGACCAGGCCGAGGCCGTCGACGGCGCGGACGCGACCGAGACCGCCGAGAACGAGTCGGGCGACGCCGCCGCGACCACCGAATCGGCATCCGACGAGTCGAACGAGAGCCCCGAACCCGAGGCCGCCCATGAGCCCGAGGCCCCGGTCGTCCCCGCCGTGACGCCCGACGAGCCCGTCCCCACACTGGATGCGGAGCTCGTCGTCGACACCACCGAGCTGACCCTCCCCAGCCGCCGCCAGCAGCGCGACTTCGGTCCGCGGCGCCTCCGCAACATGTCGGAGATCCGTCACTACTTCCGCACGAACAGCTCGCCCATCTTCTTCGTCGGCCCTTCGGCGTTCAACCTGCTCGGCCTCGACCGCTGGGTGCGCGGCTTCTCGTACATCGCCTACTACGACAGCTGGGCCGGCACGCACCCGCGCGTCTTCAGCCCGATCGAGAAGCCGTACATCGAGTTCGAGAGCGGCGAGGCGATCAACAACTGGCTGCTCAGCAACCACGAGGTGCGCGCGCACATCGCCCGTTCGACGCCCGCCGGCAAGCGGCCCAAGATCGTGCTCGTCTTCTTCGACGAGGAGACCGAGCAGATCTGCCGCGAGCTCGGCTACGACCTCATCCTGCCCTCGGCCGAGCTGCGCGAGCGCCTCGACTCGAAGATCGTCACGACGCAGCTCGCCGACGAGGCCGGCGTGCCGAGCGTCCCGAACGTGCTCACGACCGTCGAGAACTGGGACGACGTCGTCAAGGCGTGCGAGGAGAACGGCCTCGGCACCGACCTCGTCGTGCAGACCGCGTACGGCGACTCCGGCAAGACCACCTTCTTCGTCACGAACAAGAAGGAGTTCGACGCGATCGGCGACTCGGTGCTCGGCGTCGAGATCAAGATCATGAAGCGCATCAACAACCGGCCCATCGCGGTCGAGTCGGTGCTCACCCGCCACGGCACGATCGTCGGCCCGTGCATGTCCGAGATCACGGGCTTCAAGGAGCTCACGCCCTACCGCGGCGGCTGGGCCGGCAACGAGATGTACCCGGGCGTCGTCGACGAGAAGAGCCGCCACCGCGCCATCGAGCTCGTCCGCCGCCTCGGCGACCGCCTGGGCAAGGAGGGCTACCGCGGCTTCTTCGAGGTCGACCTGCTGCTCGACACCGACACGGGCGAGGTCTACCTCGGCGAGCTCAACCCGCGCGTCTCGGGCGCGTCCGCCATCACGAACGTCACGGCCGGCGCCTACGCCGACGTGCCGCTGTTCGTCTTCCACCTGCTCGAGTACTCCGGCGTCGACTTCGACCTCGACGTCGACGAGATCAACGAGCGCTGGGAGGAGCTCGCCTCCGAGGACGAGTGGTGCAGCATGGTCATCAAGCAGACCAAGAAGCCCGTCGAGTACATCAACGTCGCACCGCCCACCGGGCGCTACGTCTTCGATGCGCACGGCCGCCTCGTGTTCTCGCAGAGCGACCTCGACTGGCACCTGCTGCACTCGGAGAGCGAGGCGTTCTACCTGCGCATCTACGGCCCCGGCGACTACCGCTGGAAGGGCGCCGACCTCGGCATCCTGGTCACCCGCGGCCGCCTGCAGACGGAGAACGGCAAGCTGTCGATCCGGGCGAAGCACTTCATCGAGTCGATCCGCGCGATGTACGTCGCGACGCCCATCGCGGCGCCCGCCCCCGCCAAGGACGGCCAGTCGGCGAAGGGCCGGTAGCCGGCCTGTGGAATACTCGGGCGGATGTTCCACGACCCGGGCTCCGGCATGACCTCGTTCGACGAGAGCCCGAGCATCGCCGAGGCCGGTTCGTGGCGCCGGGCATCGCACCTGCAGTGGTCGATGCAGAACATCTCGTCCTTCCTCCCCGTGCGTCCCGTTCCGGCGGGCGCGCGGGTCGCGGAGTTCGGAACCGCGCTGTCCGACGTGTCGGGCATCGCGGTTCCGAACCCGTGGGCGCAGCGGACGACGACCGTCGGCGAGCTCATCGCCGAGACCTACACCGACGCGTTCATGGTGACCAGGAACGGCGTCATCGTCGCCGAGCAGTACTACGGCGCCATGCAGCCGTCGACGCTGCATCTGCTCATGTCCGTGAGCAAGTCGCTCACCACGGCGACGGCGGGCGTGCTCGTCAGCACGGGGAGGCTGCGCCGCGAGGGGCTCGTGACCGACTACGTGCCGGCGCTCGCCACGAGCGGCTACCGGGGCGCGACCGTCGGCGACCTGCTCGACATGCGCACCGGCATCCGGTTCTCGGAGAAGTACCTCGACGAGAGCGCCGAGGTGCGGATGCTGGAGCAGGCCATCGGCTGGACGCCCCGGCGCAGCGCCAAGTCGCCCGGCACGCTGCTCGACTTCCTCGCCTCGCTCGTGCAGGTGCGCCCGCACGGGGGCGTGTTCGACTACAAGTCCTGCGAGACCGACGCGCTCGCCTTCGCGATGCAGGGCGCGACGGGCGGCCGGCACCCGGCCGACCTCATGTCGGAGCTCGTCTGGAAGCCCATGGGCGCCGAGGCGACCGCCCACGTGAGCGTCGACAGCGTCGGCGCGGGCATGTTCGACGGCGGGGTCTCGGCGACGCTGCGCGACCTCGCCCGCTTCGGCAACCTGTTCCTGCGCGCGGGCTACTCCCTCGACGGGATGCCCGTGCTGCCCTCGTGGTGGGTGGGCGACACCTTCGAGGGCGCGATCGACTCCCGCGAGGCGTTCGCGGGCGCGCCCGAGCCCACGCTCATGCCCGGCGGCATGTACCGCAACGGCTTCTGGTTCCCGCGGCCCGGCTCGAACGTGTGCCTCGCGCTCGGCATCCACGGCCAGATGATCTACATGGACCGGGCGAACGGGATCGTCGGCGTCAAGCTCTCCAGCTGGCCGCAGCCGCAGGACGGCTCCACCCTGATGTGGACCCTCGCGGGCTTCGACGCCATCGCCCGCGCGATCGCATAGCGCGGGCGCTTGGGGCGGGCGCTTGGCGCGGGCGCCCAGGTTCGCCTCCGTGCGGAGCGTGGTGATGTATCAGTTCGGCGGCTTTCCGGCGTGTCCGCGTGCGTCACCCGGCCCGGGAGTTCGCGCGCGGACCGGTACGATGGGTCGAGGTGACGCTCCGTCGCTCGCGCGGTGCAGGAGGCCACCCGCCCCTGACGCCAGCAGTGAGCCGAGAGCCGCCGTCCGCTCTCACCGAAGGATTCCTCTGTGACCAAGCCCGTCGTTCTGCTTGCCGAGCAGCTCTCGCCCGCAACCGTCGACGCCCTCGGGCCCGACTTCGACGTCCGTCAGGTCGACGGCACCGACCGGCCCGCGCTGCTCGCGGCGCTGGCCGACGCCAACGCCATCCTCGTCCGCTCCGCCACGCAGGTCGACGCCGAGGCGATCGCGGCCGCGCCCAACCTGAAGGTCATCGCGCGCGCCGGCGTCGGCCTCGACAACGTCGACACCCCCGCTGCCACGAAGGCCGGCGTCATGGTCGTCAACGCGCCCACGTCGAACATCATCTCGGCCGCCGAGCTCGCCGTCGGCCACATCATCTCCCTCGCCCGCCACATCCCCGTCGCCAACGCGTCGACGAAGGCCGGCGAGTGGAAGCGCTCGAAGTTCAACGGCGTCGAGCTGTACGAGAAGACGATCGGCATCGTCGGCCTCGGCCGCATCGGCACGCTCGTCGCCGACCGCCTCAAGGGCTTCGGCGTCACGCTCGTCGGCTACGACCCCTACGTCACGCCGGCCCGCGCCTCGCAGCTCGGCGTGCAGCTGCTCTCGCTCGACGAGCTCATGAAGGTCTCCGACTTCGTCACCATCCACATCCCGCGCACGCCCGAGACGACCGGGCTCATCGGCGAGGCCGAGTTCGCGATCGCCAAGCCCGAGCTGCGCATCGTCAACTGCTCGCGCGGCGGCATCATCGACGAGGGCGCGCTCAAGGATGCGCTCGAGTCGGGCCGCATCGCCGGCGCCGCCCTCGACGTCTTCGTACAGGAGCCGCCGAAGAACACCGACCTCATCGAGCAGCCGAACCTGCAGGTCACCCCGCACCTCGGCGCCTCGACGCTCGAGGCCCAGGAGAAGGCCGGCGTCTCGGTCGCCAAGTCGGTGCGCCTCGCGCTCGCCGGCGACCTCGTGCCCGACGCGGTCAACGTCGCCGGCGGCATCGTCGACGAGTACGTGCGCCCGGGCATCCCCCTCATGGAGAAGCTCGGCCAGTTCCTCACCGGCATCGTCGACGGCTCGCTCGTCGCGGTCGACATCGAGGTGCACGGCGAGCTCGCGCAGTACGACGTCAAGGCCCTCAAGCTCGCCGCCCTCAAGGGCGTCTTCACGAACATCGTGAGCGAGCAGGTCTCGTACGTGAACGCGCCGCTGCTCGCCGAGCAGCGCGGCGTCGAGGTGCGCATGACCGTCGACGAGACGAGCCCCGAGTACCGCAACGTGCTCACGCTGCGCGCGGCGCTGTCGAACGGCCGCCAGGTCTCGGTCTCCGGCACGCTCACCGGCCCCAAGCAGATCGAGAAGCTCGTCGGCGTGAACGACTACAGCCTCGAGATGCCGCTGGACCGGCACCACATCGTCATGATCTACGAGGACCGCCCCGGCGTCGTCGCGATCTATGGCCGCGCCTTCGGCGAGGCCGGCGTCAACATCGCCGGCATGCAGATCGCGCGCGACGAGCAGGGCGGCCACGCGCTGTCCGTCATCACGATCGACGAGCCCGCCGACGACGCCCTGCTCGAGCGCATCCGCGCCGAGATCGGCGCCGCCGAGGTGCACGAGGTCGACATCGTCGAGAGCTAGGGCCTTCTCCCGTCGAATCGCCCCCGCCGCGCCTCGCGCGGCGGGGGCGATTTCATCTCCCGGCGACCTCGTCTCGCCCGCCCCGGCGCTCACCCGACAGCTTTGGCGATCGTTTCGCGTCAATCTTGTCGGGCGAGCGGACCCGGCATCCGTTCGCCCGACAAGATCGGTTGCGATATCGCGCAGATCTCGTCAGGTAAGCGGAAGCGGCGACGGCCGGTCGAGAGCGGATGCGGGCGGGACGGGTCAGAAGCCGCGGAAGCGGATGCCCCAGGAGCCGGTCCAGGTCTCGCCGGGGGCGAGGCGGCGCAGGCCGGTGCCGGAGTTGAGGGCGTCCGCGGGCGCCGTCATGGGCTCGACGGCGACGGCGTTGACGAGGCCGCCGACGCCCTTGAACACGCTCGTCGTGAACACCTGCACGACGCCGAAGCTCTCGTCGCCCCACACCTCCACCGAGCGGCCGTCGGGGGCCGTGAGCGAGTGCACGTGCTCGCCGTTCGCATCGGGGGACACGTCGAGGTAGGCGTCGTCGAGCGAGACGTCGCCCGCGCGCACGCCGGCGCGCAGGTCGAAGGGCGTGCCCTCGACGGGGGAGGAGCCGACGGGGATGCGCTGCTCGTCGACGTCGACGTGCGTCGCCGCATCCACCCGCACGGTCAGCTCGAAGGCGTCGACGCCGCCGATCGTCGGGTACGGGTGCGCGCCCACCGCGAAGGGGGCGTCGCCCTCGCCGACGTTCTCGATCGCGTGCGTCACGACGACGCCGTCGTCGACGAGCGCGTAGCGCACGCTCGTCTCCAGCTGGTACGGGTAGCCGAGCTGCGGGAAGACGGTCGCGGCGAGGGTGATCGCGGCGGCGTCGGCATCGGCGGCCGACTCCGGCTCGACGAGGGAGTACGGGGAGTAGCGCAGCAGCCCGTGGCTCGCGTTGCGCAGCTTCGGCTCGGTGATCGCGAGCTGCCGCTCCTCCTCGCCGTCGCGCCACACGCCGTCCCGCACGCGGTTGGGCCAGGGCACGAGCACGACCCCCGCGCACGAGGGCGTCGGGATCTCCTCCGGGTACGGCTGCAGGAGGTCGACGCCGTCGATCGTCAGCGCGCGCAGCGAGGCGCCCACCTCGGTCACGGTCGCCTCGAGCCGGCCCGCCGGCGTCTCGCGGTCGATGCAGTGCTGGATGCCGGTGGGGGTGCTGCTCATGCGCGTGCTCCTTCGGGTCGGCGGGCCGGGAGCGGAGGTGCGCCCGGCCACGGCATCCATTGTCGGGTTCCGGCCCTTCTGCGACGTGCAGAAGGTCCGATTTCCGGAAACGGACGCGGGGCCTCGGCGCGCATCCGGCTTCCGTGTGCGCCGTAAGCTTGACGGACCGGCGCCGCCGCCGGAGGAAAGGACCACTCGTGAGCGCACGTCTCGATCTCGCAGTCATCCCGGGCGATGGAATCGGCCCCGAAGTCATCGCCGAGGCGCGCCGCGTGCTCGAGGCCGCCCTCCCCGAGGGCGTCGAGTACTCGGCCACCGAATACCCCTACGGCGCGGGCCACTTCCTGGAGACGGGCGAGATCCTGGGCGACGACGCGCTCGAGGCGCTGCGCCGGCACGACGCGATCCTGCTCGGCGCCGTCGGCGGCGACCCCCGCGACGCCCGCCTCGCCGGCGGCATCATCGAGCGGGGCCTGCTGCTCAAGCTGCGCTTCGCGTTCGACCACTACATCAACCTGCGCCCCGGCGTCGTCTACTCCTCCGTCGGCTCGCCGCTCGCGAACCCCGGCGAGGTCGACTTCGTCGTCGTGCGCGAGGGCACCGAGGGCCCCTACGCCGGCAACGGCGGTCTGCTGCGCGCCGGCACGCCTCACGAGATCGCCAACGAGCTCTCCGTCAACACGGCCTTCGGCGTCGAGCGCACCGTCCGCTACGCGTTCGAGCAGGCCAAGGCGCGCCCCCGCCGCAAGCTCACGCTCGTGCACAAGAAGAACGTGCTCGTCAACGCGGGCGAGCTGTGGCAGCGCACGGTCGACCGCATCGCGCCCGAGTACCCCGAGGTGGCCGTCGACTACCTGCACGTCGACGCTGCTACGATCTTCTTCGTAACGGACCCCAGCCGGTTCGACGTGATCGTCACCGACAACCTCTTCGGCGACATCCTCACCGACCTCGCCGCCGCCATTACAGGCGGCATCGGGCTCGCCGCCTCCGGCAACATCAACCCGGAGGGCGCGTTCCCCAGCATGTTCGAGCCCGTGCACGGCTCGGCGCCCGACATCGCGGGCCAGCAGAAGGCCGACCCGACGGCAGCGATCCTGTCGGTCGCCATCCTCCTCGACCACTTCGGCTACACGGATGCCGCGAACCGCGTCCGCGCCGCCGTCGAGGCCGACCTCGCCGAACGCGGCGCAGCGCCCCGCTCGACGCGCGAGGTCGGCGACGCGATCCTCGCTCGCCTCGCGTAACCACTTCATCTTCACTCGCGATCCCGGGGTTCCGGTCGACCTGCCCAGCGCAGGCGGCCGGGGCCCCGCGACCGTCACCGGAATCCAAGCCTCAAGGATCACCCCATGACGAACGACTCCCCGCTCGAGTTCACGATCGAACGCAACCCGAACCCGCTCCCCGCCGACGAGCGCGCCGCCGTGCTCGCCGACCCCGGCTTCGGCAAGCACTTCACCGACCACATGGTCGTCATCGACTGGACCGTCGAGCGCGGCTGGCACGACGCCCGCGTCGTGCCCTACGGCCCCTTCCAGATCGATCCGGCGTCGGCCGTGCTGCACTACGGGCAGGAGATCTTCGAGGGGCTCAAGGCGTACCGCCACGCCGACGGCTCGGTGCACACCTTCCGGCCCGACCGCAACGCGGCGCGCTTCGCGAAGTCGGCGCACCGCCTCGCGCTGCCCGAGCTCCCCGAGGAGCTCTTCGTCGAGTCGCTGCGCCGGCTCGTGCAGATCGACGAGGCGTGGGTGCCGGCCGCCGGCGAGGGCAAGTCGCTCTACCTGCGGCCGTTCATGATCGCGAACGAGAACTTCCTCGGCGTGCGCGCGGCCCACACGGTGCGCTACGCCGTCATCGCCTGCCCCGCCGGCTCGTACTTCGCCGACCCGACGCGCCCCGTCAGCATCTGGCTCTCGCAGGAGTACTCGCGCGCCGGCCACGGCGGCACGGGAGCGGCGAAGTGCGGCGGCAACTACGCCTCGTCGCTGCTGCCCACGAACGAGGCCTACGCGAACGGCTGCGAGCAGGTGCTGTTCCTCGACGCCGCCGAGGAGAAGTACCTCGAGGAGCTCGGCGGCATGAACATCGTGCTCGTGGCCGCCGACGGCACCGTCGCGACGCCCGACAGCGACTCGATCCTCGAGGGGGTCACCCGCGACAGCGTGCTCGAGCTCGTCGAGGCGGCCGGCCACACGGTCGAGCGCCGGCGCATCTCGATCGACGAGTGGCGCGAGCGCGCGGCCTCCGGCGACATCGTCGAGGCGTTCGCGTGCGGCACGGCCGCCGTCATCGCGCCCATCGGGCAGCTCAAGTCGCCGGAGTGGACGATCGACAACCCGGCCGTGACGCCCGAGTCGCTCAGCATGCGCATCCGCGAGCAGCTCACCGGCATCCAGAACGGCACGGTCGCCGACGAGCGCGGCTGGCTGGTGAAGCTGGCGTAGCGCCCTTCGCATCCATTTGCGGAAAACGGCCCTTCTGCAGGTTGCAGAAGGGCCGCTTCCGCGAAATGGATGCGCGCTCAGGCGCCCGAGATCGGCGGAACGCGGGAGGGGCGCCCCGGGCCGTCAACCGCACCTGGTAGACCGTCCGCATGAACGCCCACAGCGCGGAGCCGCCGCTCGGCGGCACGATCGACCACATCCTGTCGCTCCTGCCCTCCCTGCTGCCGAGCGCGCAGCGGGTCGCCCGCATCTGCGTCGAGCGGCCGCAGGAGGTCGCGGGCATGTCGGGCGCCGACCTCGCGGATGCCGCCGAGACGTCGGCGGCGACCGTGAGTCGGACCAGCCGCGCTCTCGGATTCCGAGGCTTCCAGCATCTGCGCCTCCTGCTCGTGCGCGACCTGGGGGCCTCGGCGCGCGAGCACGGCGCGCTGCCCGCGGGAACCGCGGGGCGGCTGCACGCGATCGCCGAGGGCGCCGCGGACGCGATCCGCACCTGCCTCGCCTCCGTCGACCCGGAGGCGTTCGACGCCGCCGTCGAGGCCGTCGCCGCCGCGTCCCGCGTGCTCGTCGTCGGCACCGGCGCCTCGGGGCCGATCGCGCAGTCCGCCGCGATCGCCCTGTCGATGAGCGGCCGGCCGTGCGAGGCGCCCGTCGACGGCGTCGTGCAGCCGCTGGTCGCCCGCCTGCTCGAGCCCGGCGACGTGTGCGTGGCCGTGAGCGCGAGCGGGGCGAACGCCGCGACCATCGCCGCGGCGGCCGCCGCGGCCGAGGCGGGCGCGACGGTCGTCGCGGTCACGGGCTTCGCGCGGAGCCCGCTCGCGGAGCGAGCGCACATGCGGCTCGTCGCGGGGGCGCGCATCGAGGCGTGGGACGGCGGGCTCGCCGCAGGCGGGCTGGCGCAGCAGCTCCTGCTGTCGGCGCTGCAGCTCGCCGTCTCCGAGCGGATGGGGGAGGTCGCCGAGCGGGCCCGGGCGGCGGTCCGCGACGAGGTGCTGGGGCTCATGGCGGGGGAGGGCGAGGCGCCCGACGACGAGGCCGTCGAGGGGGCGCGGCCGGGCGGGAACGGCGGCGGGGCGCCGGGGGCACCCGGGACGCCGTCCGTCGGACGTAGCCGGGCTGGGGTCTGAGCCGCCGCTCGGCTGGAGATGCGCGACGGCGCGTATTCCTCCGGCGGGCGATGTTCCCGCATCCACCGGGCCCCGTTGCCCCGCCGTTCGCACGTCATTCACTTTCACGGATTTCATTAGTCGCGCAAGCAAATTTCACGGGAGCGTCCCGCGAAGACAGCCGCTTGCGGAAGGCGACTCATGGGCACGATCCAGCTCGTCGGCGTCGGGCGCAGCTTCAAGAGCACCGCGGCCGTCCGCGACATCCACCTGACCATCGACGACGGCGAGTTCGTCGTGCTGCTCGGCCCCTCCGGCTGCGGGAAGACGACCCTGCTGCGCATGATCGCGGGCCTGCTCGAGCCGACCACCGGGCGCATCCTGCTCGACGGCGCCGACATCACCGACCTCCCCGCCAAGCGCCGCGACCTGGCCATGGTGTTCCAGAGCTACGCGCTCTACCCGCACCTCAGCGTGCGCAAGAACCTCGCCTTCCCCCTCACCGTGCAGCGGCTCGGCGCCGAGGAGATCGAGCGGCGCGTGCGCGAGGTCGCCGACGCGCTCGAGATCGGGCACCTGCTCGACCGCAAGCCCAAGGAGCTCTCCGGCGGACAGCGCCAGCGCGTCGCCGTCGGCCGCGCGCTCGTCCGCGCGCCCAAGGCATTCCTCATGGACGAGCCGCTGTCGAACCTCGACGCCAAGCTGCGCACTCAGACCAGGCACGAGCTCTCCTCGCTCCACCGCCGCCTGGGCGCCACCTTCGTCTACGTCACGCACGACCAGGTCGAGGCCATGACCATGGCGACCAGGATCGTCGTGCTCGACGCCGGATCGATCGAGCAGGTCGGCACGCCGGAGGAAGTGTACGACCGGCCCGAGTCCGTCTTCGTCGCCGGATTCCTCGGCAGCCCGGCCATGAACCTGCTCGACGCGCGCGTGCACACGGTCGAGGGCAACATCGCCGTCACCGCCGACGGAGTCGCCGGCGACCTCTGGCCCGGCACGACGGACGACCTCGACGTCGTGCTCGGCATCCGGCCCGAGCACCTCGAGATCGTCGCGGATCCCGCCGCGCGCGGCGCCGTCGCCCTCGTGGGCGTCGCCGAGATCGTCGAGAACCTGGGTGGCGAGCAGATCGTCACCTGCCGCGTGGGCGAGACGAGCGTGCAGGCGCGCACGTCCCGCGAGGTGCGCGTCGCCGAGGGGGAGGACGTCGTGCTGCGAGCCGCCGCCGACCGCATCCACCTCTTCGAGCGCGCCACCGGGCGCCGGCTCGAGTGGATGCCGGACCCCGCCCGCCCGACGGCAGGCGAGCCCTCCGTCCTCCCCGCGCTCAGCAGCTGACCGCCCGCCGCGCTCCCCGACCCGCGCTCCCCGACCCGCGCTCCCCGACCCCTCCCGTCCCCACACGCAGAGAGACCCCGAATGAAGAACAGCCTCCGCGGCGTCGCCCTCGTCGCCGTCGCGGCGCTCGGCCTCGCGCTCAGCGCCTGCTCCACCATGACCGGACCCGCGGCCGCATCCGCGAACGGCACCCTCCAGACCCTCCCGGCAGACCAGAAGGTCGAGATCACCTTCGAGTCCTACAACCTCGCCAACGCGGGCATCTGGTCGGACACGATCATGGGCCTCGTCGACGGCTTCATGGCCGCGCACCCGAACATCACCGTCAAGACCCAGCCGAGCGACTCGTCCACCGGCACGGCCGCGAGCGTGCAGCAGCAGCTCCTCGCGGGCAGCGCCCCCGATGTCGCCCAGCTCACCTTCAACGAGCTCGACTTCGCCGCCACGACGCTCGGGGCGCAGAACCTCACGAGCCTCGTCGGCGAGCAGGGACTCGCCGAGGAGTTCGGCGGGCAGTACCCGTACCACGAGCGCGCCAAGGTGCTCGCCGACTGGGCCGGCGCCACCTACGGCCTGCCCTACGTGTTCTCGACGCCCGTCCTGTGGGTCAACGAGACGATGCTGCAGCAGGCCGGCATCGACCCGAAGACCGTCGACCTCTCCACCTGGGACGCCGTCGCCAAGGTCGCCGCGCAGGTCACGCAGACCACCGGCGCGCCCTCGCTGAGCGTCACCTGCACCGTCGCCGGCGGCAGCTGGTGCATGCAGGGGCTCTTCCGCTCCGACGGCGCCGCGCCGCTCAGCGACGACCGGAGCACGATCGAGTTCGGCTCCCCCCAGGCGGTCGACACGGTGCGGACGTTCCGGAGCATGTACGACGAGGGCATCCTGGCGAACCAGGCCGGCACGGCCATGTACGAGGCGTTCGCGCAGGGCAGGACCGCCATCCACGTCAACACCTCGGCGCTGCAGGGCGCGTTCATGAAGGGGGCCGCCGGCAACGGCTGGACGCTCGGCGCCCGCACGCTCCCCGCGTTCGGCTCGCAGCCCGTCGTGCCGACGAACTCCGGCTCGTTCCTCGCCATGTTCGCGAAGGACCCGGCCAAGCAGGCCGCCGCGTGGGAGCTCATGAAGTGGATGACGAGCCCCGACGCCTACGCGCAGATCTCGACCGGCATCGGCTACCTGCCGCTGCGCAGCTCGATGACGGCGCCCGGCGGCCCGCTCCACGACTGGGTGCAGGCCAACCCGCTCGTCGAGCCCAACCTCGCCCAGCTGGACTCGCTGCAGCCGTGGGTCTCCTACCCGGGCGACAGCTACGCGCAGGTCGACCAGGTGCTCGCCACCGCGATCGAGAACTCGATCTACTACGGCGCCGACCCCGCGGTCGCGATGCCCGAGGCGGCGGGTCGAGCCCAGGAGCTCATCAAGTGACCGCCGTCGACCCGGCCGTCGTCGCCGAGCCCCGCGCTCGCCGGCACGAGCTGCCCGGCATCCACAACCTCCGGGACACCGGCGGCTACCGACTGGGCGAGGGCAGCGGCCGATGGGGGCGCCTCTTCCGCTCCGACGCGCTCCACCGGCTCGACGATGCGGGACGCGCCCGGCTCGCCGAGCTCGGCATCGCCCACGTCGTCGACCTGCGCGGGGAGAGCGAGCGGAAGGCGGCGCCGAGCCGCCTCGACGGGCTCGACGTGCGGGTGCACGAGCTGCCCGTGTTCGACGAGGCGGCACCCGCCGAACAGCTGCGTCTCGAGGCCGGCCTCGAGCCCGTCTACGCCCACATGGTCGACGAGCGCGGCGACCGGCTCGCCGCCGCGATCAAGGTCATCGCGGATGCCGGCGAGGACGAGGCCGTGCTCGTGCACTGCACCGCCGGGAAGGACCGCACGGGCCTCGTGATCGCCTTCGCGCTCGCCGCCGCCGGCGTCGAGCGGGAGGACGTCGTCGCCGACTACGCGGCGACCGAGGCCAACCTGCGCGGCGAATGGGCCGACGCCATGCTCGCCGGCCTGACCGGCCGGGGCGCCGAGCTCACCCCGGCGGTCGTCGAGCTCGTCACGGCGAGCCCGGCGCCCGTGCTGACCCGCCTGCTCGAGCGCATCGACCGCGAGCACGGCTCGATGCGCGGCTACCTCGTCGCCCAGGGCCTCGCCGACGCCGACCTCGACCGGCTCGCCGCCTCGCTGGCGGCGTGACCCGGGGGCGGCGACGAACGCCTCGCCCGCCGCCCGCCGTCCCGCGCCGCCGTCTCCCCGCCCCCACCGCATCCGATCGAGCGACCGCATCCCCACGAGAAGGAGCATCATGACCACCGCACCCCAGTTCGGCGCCCCCGAGCACTTCATCCTCCACGTCTCCGACACGCACTTCGTCGCCGATGGCGACCTCCTGCACGAGCGCATCGACTCCGACGCCAACCTCGCCGAGCTCTTCGAGGGCTTCGCGAAGTCGAACGCGCGACCCGAGGCGATCGTCTTCACAGGCGACCTCGCCGACACGGGCCGCCCCGACGCGTACCGCCGCCTGCGCGAACTCGTCGAGCCGGCCGCCGAGGCGCTCGGCGCGCAGGTGATCTGGGTCATGGGCAACCACGACGAGCGCGTCGCCTTCCGCCGCGGCCTCCTCGACGAGGAGGCCGACCAGGCCGAGCCCGTCGACCGCGTCTTCGACGTGAACGGCCTGCGCATCATCGCACTCGACTCCACCGTCCCCGGCCAGCACCACGGGGAGATCAGCGACGAGCAGCTGGCGTGGCTCGCCGCCGAGCTCGCGACGCCCGCCCCGGACGGCACCCTCATCGCGCTCCACCACCCGCCCGTGCCGAGCCCGCTCGGGCTCATCGCCCTCGTCGAGCTGCGCGACCAGCACCGCCTCGCCGAGGTCATCGAGGGCACCGACGTGCGCGGCATCCTCGGCGGTCACCTGCACTACTCGACGCACAGCACCTTCGCCGGCGTGCCCGTCTCCGTCGCCTCGGCCACCTGCTACACGCAGGACCTCAACGTCGTCGCCCCCGGCGCCCGCGGTCAGGACGGCGGCCAGTCGTACAACCTCGTGCACGTGTACGGCGACCGCGTGCTGCACTCCGTCGTGCCGATCGGCCAGTACCCGACGGTCTACGAGATGACCGCCGAGACGCTGCAGCGCTTCATGGAGCTGAGCGCCGAGGAGCAGCTCGCCGCCGCGAACGCCTCCGCGCGGGCGTAGGACTGACTCGCGGCATCCATGTTCGTCACCGTCACCGCGCCCGTCCCGGCGCCCGCGGCGGCCACGGCGGAGCCGGCGCGACGCCGCCGGTTCCGCCCCGCGGCCGTCGTGCCCTACCTCTACGTGCTGCCGGGCGTCTCCCTGCTGATCACCTGGACCTACAGCCCGCTCGCGCAGACCCTCGGCCTCTCGTTCTACAAGTGGAACCTGCTGCCGACCAGCCCCAAGACGTTCGTCGGCCTCGACAACTACGCCAAGGTGCTCGCCCTGCCCGAGCTGCAGACGGCCGTCGGCAACACGATCGTCTACATCCTCGCCTTCCTCGTCTTCTCGCTCGTGCTGCCCATCGCCGTCGCGCTCGTCTCGCGGCAGGTGCGGGGGCGGGCGCGCACGGTCTACCAGGCGCTCGTCTTCGTGCCCTTCCTCATCACCCCCGTCGCGACGGGCGCCGTATGGCGCTGGCTCTTCGCCGAGCACGGCGCGATCCACGCCGTCATGGCGGCGCTCGGCGTCGACATGCCCGACGTCTTCCGCGACGCGCACCTCGCGATCTGGGCGATCGTCGTCATCGTCGGCTGGCAGATGCTCGGCTTCGGCGTGCTCGTCGTCGCCGCCGGATTCGCCGGCATCAGCCCCGACTACGCCCAGGCCGCCTCGCTCGACGGCGCCGGCCGGGGTGCGATCACGCGGCGCATCACGCTCCCGCTGCTCTCGCCCACGATCGTGTTCCTCGCGCTCATGACGATCCTGCTCGCGGCGCAGTGGACCTACCCGATGATCGACCTGCTCACCCAGGGCGGGCCGACCGACTCGACGACGAACATCTACTACCTCCTCTACCAGTTCGGCTTCCAGAACTTCGAGGTGGGCATGTCCGCCGCCGCCGGCGTCGTCTTCTTCATCGGCTTCGGGATCATCGCGTTCATCGTCCTCGAGCTGCAAGAGCGGCTGAGCTTCTACGACAACTGAGAGGACCCGACCATGGCATTCGTCACCGTGCCGGCGCCGAGCCCGGCCGCCGGAGCCGTCAACCGCATCCGCGCCTCCGCCGAGGAGGTCGCGGTCGGCTCGCGCACACGCCTCGGCGCGATCACGGGGCACGTCGTGCTCGCGGCGCTCGCCCTGTTCAGCATGTTCCCCGTGTACTGGATGTTCGCGACGGCGCTGCGCGCACCCGAGGACGCCTACTCCCAGAGCATCGTCCCCTGGCCCATCAGCTTCGACGGCTTCGCGTACGTCTGGCAGACGATCCCCATCGGCGGCATGCTGCTCAGCACGTTCGGCATGGCGCTCGCCCTCGCCGCCGCGCAGCTCCTCGTCGCCCTCCTCGCCGCCTACGGGTTCGCCGTGTGGGACTTCGCGGGCCGCAAGGCGCTCATGTTCCTCTTCATCGGCTCATGGCTCGTGCCGTTCCAGGTGACGATGATCCCGAACTACCTGCTCGTGTCGCAGATGGGGCTGCTCGGGACGGTCGGCGGAGTCATCGTCCCGCAGCTCGCGGGCGCCTTCGCCGTGCTGCTCATGGTGCAGCACATGCGCGCCTTCCCGCGCGAGCTGCTGGAGGCCGCGCACCTCGACGGGCGCTCGAGCTGGGCGACGCTGTGGACGGTCGTCGTACCGAACATGCGGCCCGCGCTCGCGGCCCTCGGCATCATGGCGTTCATCTCGGCCTGGAACGAGTACCTGTGGCCCGCGCTGGTCATGCGGCAGGGCTCGGCGCTCATCCAGGTCGGCGTGCGCAGCTTCCTGAGCGCCGAGGGCGACAACTGGGGAGCGACGATGGCGGCCGCCGGCCTCGCCTGCATCCCCGTGCTGCTCGTCTACGTCTTCCTGCAGCGCTACGTCGTCGACGCGTTCGTGCGATCGGGGCTCAAGTAGCGCCGACGGGGCAGGCTCAGGCGCCCGAGCTGCCGGAGATGAGGCGGCGGGCGGCGCGCGCGAGCCACAGCTGCACGGCGTCGCCCGTGATGCGCGGGTCGAGACCGGTGAGCTGGGCGATCTGGTCGAGGCGGTAGCGCACCGTGTTGCGGTGCGTGCCGAGCTCGGCCGCGACGACCGCCGCCGCCCCCGACTTCGTGAGCCACACGTCGAGGGTCTGCACGAGCTGCGAGCCGTGCTCCCGGTCGTGCTTGTCGAGCGGGGCGAGGATCTCGTCGGCGAGCTCGGCGACGGGTACGTCGCGGCTCGTGAGCAGGAGGGACGCGATGGACAGGCGGGTCGACTCGGCGACGTCGCGGTCGCGGCCGAGGTGCTGCATGGCGTCGCGCGCCTCGAAGTAGCTCCAGCGCAGCGCGAGCGAGATCGGGTAGGCGTCGCCGATGCCGATCTGTCCCTGGATGCCGGCCGATCGCGCGAGCGCGAGCAGCGCGTCGCTCGCCGCGCGCGCGTCCACGCGCGACGACAGGAGCACCACGAGCTGGCCGTCGACCATGCCCGACGCGGCCCCGTTGATGAGCGAGGGGAGGGGGAGTGCGGCGAGCTCGCCCGAGCGCCCGCCCGTCGCGTGCAGGATGAGCACGCGCGCGCGGCCCTGCGAGCGCACGCCGATGGCGCCCAGCCGCAGCTCGGCCTCCTCGGCCGCCAGCCGTCCGCGGATGAGATCGCTCAGCACGAGCCCGGCCGACTCGCGCGCCTGCTGCATCTGCCGGCGGTCCTGCTCGAGGTGGAGGCTGATGAGCGAGCGCGCGTAGGAGATGAGCGAGGCGTTCGAGTGCGGCTTCGACACGTGGAGCGTCGCGTGCGACGTGGGGCCCGCGGCCACCGGCAGGGCGTCCCAGCCGGTGACGGCCGGGTCGTCGACGTCGATCGTGCCGGCCACGAGCTCGCCGTACCGCACGACGGCGATGTGCGCCCCCGTGTAGTCGTGCACGCGAGCGAGCAGGCCCTCGAGGCCCGCGTCGCTCATGAGCGTCGTCACGAGCTGCTGCTGCTGGCGCTGCTGGATGGCGAGCGCGGCGTAGCGCTCGTCGGTCGCGGCGTCGGCGACCGTCTTGACGATCGCGGCGAAGGGCGTGCGGAAGGGCACCTCGAAGACCGGCAGGCCCATCTCATCGGCCGCCTCGATGATCGCCGGCGGCACGGACTCGTGGTTGAAGCCCACGCCGAAGCCGAGGCCGGCCGAGTCGGCGCTGGCGACCGACTTGACGAAGGCTCGGCAGGTGCGGGCGCCGCGCAGGCGCATCCCCGTGGTGAGCACGATCTGCCGACCGGTGAGGAACGGGTGCGGCTCGAGCAGCTCGGTCACGGCGACCCACTCGACGGGTCGCTCCGTGGGCGCCGCGCTCGTGACGAGCCGGAGTCCGAGCTTCTGCGTGCGGAGCAAGGAGGAGACCGTGGCGACCATGGGGACGAGTGTAAGCCGATGTCATGTGTGCGGGCGCACTGGGGGTGCGTCGTGCACGGTGCAGATGCACTGCCCGGTCGGGGTGTTCGCTCCGCGGGAGATGGGTGGGTCGGCCGGTTCGCCCGGGATCGTCGCGTCCCGCGGGGCGAGCAGCCGTTACGCCCCGTGACGGCCCGTCTTACGCGCCGTGACCGGCCCGAATGCGATGGCCGCGGGCGAGCGGTTTCAATGAACGGCATCCACCGAGGCGGTGCGCGCCGTCGCGCATCCACGATCAGAAGGTGTCCCCATGTCGCTCGACGAAGCCCACTGCATCCCCGACCACGAGGTCACGCCCCCCAACTACGACTGGGACGGCTACGGCTTCGACACGCGTCAGGTGCGCGCGGGGGAGTTCGAGGAGGAGACGTACGGCGCGCGGGTGTCGCCCATCTACCTCTCGAACGGGTTCGTCTTCGACTCGTTCCAGCAGCAGTGGGACCGCTTCGCGGGCGTCGAGGCCGGGCACATCTACTCCCGCCACCTGAACCCGACCAACCAGGTCGCCGAGCGCCGGATCGCCTCGCTCGAGGGCGCCGCGGGGGCGATCCTCGTCTCCAGCGGCCAGGCCGCCGTCTCGCACGCCCTCCTCGGCATCGTCGGCCCGGGCGAGCGCTTCGTCTCGAACGCGAGCATCTACGGCGGCACCAAGATCAACTTCGACCGCACCCTCGAGCGCTTCGACATCGGCGTCGACTACGTGTGGGACGTCGATGACGAGGCCGCCTGGGATGCCGCGATCACGCCGCAGACGAAGGCGATCTTCGCCGAGACGATCCCCAACCCGAAGAACGACGTGCTCGACCTCGCCGTCGTCGGCCGCGTCGCCGCCCGCCACGGCCTGCCGCTCATCGTCGACTCGACCGTCGCGACCCCGTACGTGCACCGGCCGCTCGAGTTCGGCGCGCACATCGTCGTGCACTCGTCGACGAAGTTCCTCTCCGGCCACGGCGCCGGAATCTCGGGCATCATCGTCGACGGCGGCACCTTCGACTGGGCGAACGCGGGCCGCGAGTACCCGCAGATCACCGGCCCCCGCGGCGCCGGCGTGCCCTCGTTCTACGAGAAGTTCGGCATCCGACACGCCTACGAGCAGTACCTGCGCGGCACGATCATCAACGACTTCGGCCCCTCGCTCTCGCCGCTCAACGGCTTCTTCGTGCAGCAGGGCATCGAGACGCTCTCGCTGCGCATGGAGCGCCACCTCGACAACACGCTCGCCATCGCCCGTCGGCTGGAGGAGTTCGCCGTCGTCGAGTCGGTCGACTACGCGGGGCTCGAGAGCAACGCCCGCCACGACATCGCCGTGCGCGACTTCGGCGGCCGACCCGGCTCGGTCTTCGCCTTCACGCTGCGCGGCGGGCTCGCCTCGGCGGCGCTGCTGATCGACCGGCTCGAGGTGTTCTCGCGCATGACCCACATCGGCGACGTGCGCTCGATGGTGCTCCACGCGGGCACCTCCACGCACCTGCCGTTCGGCGACGAGCTGAACGACCGCCTCGGCATCACGCCCGGCCTCGTGCGGCTCTCGATCGGCATCGAGACGGCGCGCGACCTCCTCGCCGACCTGGAGAACGGCCTCGCGAGGGTCGAGGCGCACCTCGACGAGACGGATGCCGGATGGCGCGAGGGGCTCGCGGGCGAGTTCGCGACCGAGCGCGCGGGCGCGGCGGTGCTCGCCGGGGCGGCCGCGCGCTGACGCGGCGGCGCACCAAGGAGGGCCTCTCGGTGCCAGCGCGCGCCGAGAGGCCCTTCTTTGTGCATGCGCACGAGAAGTATCGGGTCAATTTGCTCCTGTGCACATGACGAGAAGAGTTCGGGACCTCGTAGTCTGGCCGCAGACCGCGACGCGAGAGGCCCCGCGGCGAGTGCCCCACCCCCCGCGAAGCCTCCCGCGTCCGCAGTCCGTGCTTCAGCGCCGCGGACGCCCACGGGAGCCGCAGGTGCTGTGCGACCGCCTTCACGCCGGGCCAGCGCCGGCCCCGGGAGGCCAGGGCGAACGCCCGACGGTCGCATGCGGGCCGCTCCGGCGGTCGGCGGTCACCCGCATCCACGAAACCCCGGCGTGCCGGGAACGAGAGAGAAAGGTCGCGAATGTCTGACTTCCGCATTCCTCAGGAGCGCAAGCTGACCGGGGCGTTCCCCGGCCCCAAGTCGACGGCGCTCCAGGAGCGCCGCAGCAAGGTCGTCTCGGCGAGCGTCTCGTCGGCCGTTCCGGTCTTCGCCGCCGACCTCGACGGCGGCATCATCGTCGACGTCGACGGCAACCAGCTCATCGACTTCGCCGCCGGCATCGCCGTGACGACGGTCGGCGCGTCCGCGCCCCGCGTCGTGCAGGCCGTCAAGGACTCGGTCGAGCACTTCACGCACACCTGCTTCACGATCACCCCCTACGAGGGCTACGTCGCCGTCGCCGAGAAGCTCGTCGAGATCACGCCCGGCGACCACGACAAGAAGGTCGCCCTGTTCAACTCGGGCGCCGAGGCCGTCGAGAACGCGATCAAGATCGCCCGCAAGTTCACCGGCCGCGACGCGGTGGTCGCCTTCGACCACTCCTTCCACGGCCGCACCAACCTCACGATGGCGCTCACGGCGAAGAACATGCCGTACAAGGACGGCTTCGGCCCCTTCGCGCCCGACGTGTACCGCGCGCCCATGAGCTACCCCTTCCGCGACGGCCTCTCCGGCGCCGAGGCGGCCGAGCGCGCCATCTCGCAGATCGAGACGCAGGTCGGCGGCAAGAACGTCGCCGCGATCATCATCGAGCCCATCCAGGGCGAGGGCGGCTTCATCGTCCCGGCCGAGGGCTTCCTGCCGGCGCTCGCCGAGTACGCGAAGGCCAACGGCATCGTCTTCATCGCCGACGAGATCCAGTCGGGCATCGCCCGCTCGGGCGCCTGGTTCGCCTCGGAGATCGAGGGCATCGTCCCCGACCTCGTCACCGTCGCCAAGGGCGTCGCCGGAGGCATGCCGCTCTCGGCCGTCGTCGGCCGCGCCGACATCATGGACGCGCCCCAGCCCGGCGGCCTCGGCGGCACCTACGCCGGCAACCCCGTCGCGGTCGCGGCGGCGCTCGCCTCGCTCGAGACCATCGAGCAGGAGGGCCTCATCGCCAAGGCCTCGCGTCTCGAGGCGATCTTCCGCGAGCGCCTCGGCAAGCTCCAGGAGGAGCTCGGCGCCGACTCGATCATCGGCGACGTCCGCGGTCGCGGCGGCATGATCGCCATCGAGTTCGTCGAGAAGGGCTCGAAGAAGGCGAACGGCGCCGCCACGAAGCAGATCGTGGCCGCCGGCCTCGCCGAGGGCGTCGTGCTGCTCAGCTGCGGATCGTACGGCAACGTCGTGCGCCTCCTCCCCGCGCTCACCATGCCCGAGGAGCTCTTCACCGAGGGTCTCGACGTGCTCGAGGCCGCCATCCGCAAGGCGAACGCCTAGTCGTTCGTCGGTCGGGAGCGCCGCGCCCACGAGCGCGGCGCTCTCCGCCTCCGAGACGTCCAGCGCCGCGCCTCCTCGCGCGCCCGGGCCGTCTCGGCGCCGCTCGCCGTCGACCGGCCCATCCGGGTCGGCGGCGGACGGCCCCCGATCTCGCTCGTGCAGCGGGCAGTCATCACCGTGGTGAGGGCCTTCACAGCAGCGCGCTGCAAGAGCGAACGTGCGATCCGGAAGTCGTGAGCCGGTGACCACGCCCCTTCGACGCCCCGACGGCTCCGCGCCCGTCGGGGCGTCGAGCATTTCCCGGGGCGTGGCGGCGCTCGGTGCTCGGTGCTCGGTGCTCGTGCCGGTGCCCCTGTCGACGCCCTCGCCGCTCGGCGCTGAGCGGCCGACCGCCGTCGCGCGGTCGGGGTCGGCCGCGATCGCCGAACTCGGGCGGCTGGGGGAGGCCGGCGCACTATTCGCGTCAGCTCGGCTATGGAGCCCGGGTTGGGCGATCCGGGCAGTCCGCCCGATGCGGCTGAACGGCGCCGGCGTTCCCGCGGCTTGCCTCGGCCGCAGCGTCGGCCCTCGCTGGGCCTTGGGTGCGCGGCGCCCGCCCGGACCCGCGCCGCGATCGCCGAACTCGGGTCGCTGAGGGCGGCTGAGGCGCTATTTGCAGCGGCTCGGCCGTCGCGCCCGGGTTGGGCGATCCGGGCGCGGGCAGGTGCGGCTGATTGCTGCCGGCGTTCCTGGGGCCCGAGTCGGTGGTGGCGTCGATGCTGCTCGGCGTGTGCTCCGGTGTTCGCCGTGATCGCCGAACTCGGGCGGCTGAGGGAGGCCGGCGCAATAGTCGCGTTGGCTTCGCCGTCGCGCCCGCGTTGGGCGATTCCCGGCTGCGCCTCGGCGTCCGCGCGAAGGTCCGGTGATCGAGTGCGTCGACCCTCCCGACCAT